>Ga0247609_10003687_pt1 | contig 15456 bp, 21 predicted proteins | sample 172DNAGHGlowgp2_FD_193487 | JGI IMG/M metagenome (GOLD analysis project Ga0247609, IMG submission 193487) | Sheep rumen microbial communities from Palmerston North, Manawatu-Wanganui, New Zealand - 1728 DNA GHGlow gp2 | ecosystem: Host-associated > Mammals > Digestive system > Stomach > Rumen ...
TCAACGCCCTTGGAACGCTCCCCTACCATACTAGTAAAACTAGTATCCACAGTTTCGGTGTTATGCTTAAGCCCCGGTACATGTTCTGCGCAGAGCCACTCGACTAGTGAGCTATTACGCACTCTTTAAAGGATGGCTGCTTCTGAGCCAACCTCCTAGCTGTTCATGCGACTCCACATCATTTTCCACTTAGCATAAACTTTGGGACCTTAACCGATGGTCAGGATTCATTTCCTCTCGCGTATGGACGTTATCACCCATACACTGACTCCTCTGCATACTATCCTGGCATTCGGAGTTTGATTACAGTCAGTACCGCTAGACGCGGCCATTCCGTATTCAGTGCTCTACCTCCAGGTAGCTCATCAGAAGGCTAGGCCTAAACCTATTTCGGGGAGAACCAGCTATATCCGAGTTCGATTGGAATTTCTCCGCTATCCACAAGTCATCCCCGCGTTTTGCAACACACGTGGGTTCGGTCCTCCATTAGGTATCACCCCAACTTCAACCTGCTCATGGATAGATCACTCGGTTTCGGGTCTACACCATCGTACTAAACGCCCTATTAAGACTCGCTTTCGCTTCGGCTCCGAATCTTCTTCTTAACCTCGCACGATAACATAACTCGCCGGCTCATTCTGCAAAAGGCACGCTCTCACCCATTAACGGGCTCGAACTTTTTGTAAGCACACGGTTTCAGAATATCTATTTCACTCCCCTCCCGGGGTTCTTTTCACCTTTCCCTCACGGTACTTGTTCACTATCGGTCATTAGAGAGTATTTAGCCTTACGGGATGGTCCCCGCAGATTCAGTCAAGATTTCACGTGTCCCGACTTACTCAGGATACACCACGAAGTTCACAATATTTCGCATACAGGCCTATCACCTTCTATGGATATTCTTTCCAGAATATTCTGCTATATTGTGAATTTGTAACTTCATATGTGATGTCCTACAACCCCAATCCTAAGATTGGTTTGGGCTGTTACCGTTTCGCTCGCCACTACTAAGGTAATCGATTTTTCTTTCTATTCCTCCAGTTACTAAGATGTTTCAGTTCACTGGGTTGTCCTCATATAACTATGAATTCATTATATGATAATAACGGTTTGCCGTTATTGAGTTTCCTCATTCGGAGATCCCCGGATCAAAGATTGCTTACATCTCCCCGAGGCATATCGTAGTTTGCCACGTCCTTCATCGTTTTCTAATGCCAAGGCATCCACCATGCGCCCTTATTAATTTAACCACTTACAATTTCCTAATTTGATGAGATAAGATTTCTTAATATCTAATTTAAATTAGATTACTCTAGAAAAATTTACTCCATATATATTGCTCGTTACAATATATACAAATCACATTACCAAGTTTTCAAAGAACAATTATTGTATAAACATACAATATTGAGAGTCATAAAAATGATCTCTCAAAGCTAAGTAAAATAACAAGATGTAGAAGGCTTCTACACGCTGATTTGTTTAATACATCTAAATCAGCAAAACGATGTTTTTTCTATAAAATATAACTCCATAGAAAGGAGGTGATCCATCCCCACCTTCCGGTAGGGATACCTTGTTACGACTTAAGCCCAGTCACCGGTCCTATCTTAGGCGGCCCCCTCCCTTGCGGGTTAGGCTACCGACTTCGGATATTACCGACTCCCATGCCTTGACGGGCGGTGTGTACAACACCCGAGAACGTATTCACCCTGGCATTCTGATCCAGGATTACTAGCGATTTCAGCTTCATGAAGTCGAGTTGCAGACTTCAATCCGAACTACGACTGGCTTTTTAGATTGGCTCCCCCTCGCGGGTTTGCAACTCATTGTACCAGCCATTGTAGCACGCCTGTTGCCCAAGACGTAAGGGGCATGATGATTTGACGTCATCCCCACCTTCCTCCGGTTTGATACCGGCAGTCTCATTAGAGTTCTCAACTAAATGTTAGTAACTAATGACAAGGGTTGCGCTCGTTAGCGGACTTAACCGAACATCTCACGACACGAGCTGACGACAACCATGCACCACCTGTCACCCGGGTAACCTCCACTATATTTCTATAGCTTTGCCGGGGATGTCAAGTCTTGGTAAGGTTTTTCGCGTATTGTCGAATTAAACGGCATGCTCCACCGCTTGTGCGGGTGCCCGTCAATTCCTTTGAGTTTCAGTCTTGCGACCGTACTACTCAGGCGGAGCACTTAATGTGTTAACTTCAGCACCGGTTGCCCGACACTTAGTGCTCATCGTTTACGGCGTGGACTACTAGGGTATCTAATCCTATTTGCTCCCCACGCTTTCGTGTCTCAGCGTCAGTAACAGCCTAGCAATTCGCCTTCGCCACTGATGTTCCTCATAATATCTACGCATTTCACCGCTACACTATGAATTCCAATTGCCTCTACTGCACTCTAGTCTACCAGTTCCCGAAACAAACTATGGTTAAGCCATAGCCTTTCATCTCGGGCTTAATAAACCGCCTACACACGCTTTACGCCCAATAAATCCGGATAACGCTCGCCCCCTACGTATTACCGCGGCTGCTGGCACGTAGTTAGCCGGGGCTTATTCAAAAGGTACCGTCAAGTGAATATCATTTCCTATACTCACAGTTCTTCCCAAATAAAAGTGATTTACAATCCAGAGGACCTTCATCTCACACGCGGCATTGCTCGGTCAGGGTTTCCCCCATTGCCGAATATTCCTAACTGCTGTCTCCCGTAGGAGTCTGGGCCGTGTCTCAGTCCCAGTGTGGCCGTTCAACCTCTCAGTCCGGCTACGCATCGTCGCCTTGGTAGGCCGTTACCCCACCAACAAGCTAATACGCCGCAGGCCCATCTTTAAGCGATGCTTGAGAGCACCTTTACTATTACTAGCACATTCGGTATTAGCAATCATTTCTAACTGTTATCCCCAACTTAAAGGCAGGTAACCCACGTGTTACTCACCCGTTCGCCACTGAACACAGAATCCAAATCCAACTTCATTCCATATCTGAGCAAGCTCTTCAACTTCATTCCATTTTCAATGGGGTGTTCCGTTCGACTTGCATGTCTTAGGCATGCCGCCAGCGTTAATCCTGAGCCAGGATCAAACTCTCAATAAAAAAATCTTTTTATTGTTAAAGAATTGATTTCTTATTAATCCTGTCTACAAAACTCATTATTTTACTTAGTTTTCAAAGATCATTTCCAACCTTAGAAGTGCTTACTTCCTGCGGTTGCTCATATAATATAACATTTTAATTTTGTAATGTCAACATTTTTTTTACATTTTTTTTACTTTTTTTAATTTTTTTGATTTTTCTGTTAAAAAAATGCTTTTTTACTGAATTTCCATGCTAATTATACAATTTTTACACTTCTTTTTCACAAGTGCTCAATTAATATAACACTTTTAAAATACCATGTCAACAACTTTTTCAATTTTTTTTAAAATTTAATTAAAAAAGTATTATTGCTAATACTTTCAACATAATTATTATATTATTTTTGTTAAAAATGTTTACTATTTTTGGTGATTTTTTTAAAAATATTATAATAATATTCAATTACCTCTGGTTTAAATGGGAATTCACCTAATTTTTTCATTTCTATTAGAGATGAAAGTTCTTCTTTAATTATGTAATTAATTTCATTTGGATAGTTCATTAATTTTTTGTGATAATTATATTCATTTCTATCTAGTATTTTAAATGCGCCATCATTAAATACCCGAAGATCTAAATCATAATCAATATACTTTATTGTATTTTCATCAATTACATAAGGACTAGCAATATTGCAGTAATAAAACAATCCATTAGTTTTTATTTGAGCTATAATATTAAACCATCTGTTCTTATAAAAGAACATTATAGCTGGTTCTTTTGTATGCCATGTTCTACCATCTTGCTTAGTAACCAAGACATTTTCATTTCCTAATACAATATATTCATCTTTTACATCAAGAACATATGCTATTTTCCATGATTTATGTATCATACCATTATGCTTATAGCAATGAATTACAAGTGTGTCCCCAACTTTTATATTCATAAGACACCTCTTCCATGTAAGTATTTTACCACATAATAATATATTTAATCAAATATTATGATTAATAAGTGTAAAGTGCTTTAAAAGCAGCAATTTTATTTTGCTGCTTCAATTGCCTTATCTAATTGTGCATTTATATCTTCGACTTCAATATCAGGTTTAATTCCAATTTTATTTATACTATTACCATTTGGGCTTAACCAATATGAAGTGGTATATTTTACCATTGCTCCACTGTTTAACATTTTTGTTTCTTGAACTGTTCCTTTTCCATATGTCTTAGTTCCTACAACTTTAGCTCCAACATTTTCTTTTAGTGCTAATGTAACAACTTCAGATGCAGAAGCACTATATTCATTAACTAGTATAACAATTTTATCAAATTCTCTCATTACCCCATTTCTAACTGCGTAAGAAAAGATTTTGCCATCTTTATCTTTAATTTGATAAGCTATTTTTCCCTTAGATAAGAACAAATCAGAAATATCATATGCTGCATTTAAATAACCACCAGTATTATCTCTTAAATCTATAACAACTGATTTTATATCCTTACTAAATTCTTTTATTTTATCTTTTACTTGATCTGCAGTAACTGATGAAAATGTTGAAATTTTAATATAACCAACTTTACCATATTCATTTGACTCTACTGAATCTATTGAAACAGTGTTTTTAGTTACTTTTACAGTAGTCTCTTTTCCATCTCTTAAGTAAGTTAATTCAAATGTATTTTTTGTAACATTATCTTTTATATTTTCTGAAACAAATGATGGTTCTTTATCACTCAAATCAATTCCATCCAATTTAACTAGTATATCACCTTTTTTAATACCCGCTTTTAATGCAGGGGAATCACTAAAAACTCTATTTACTACTATTTTATCATCCTGCAATTTAATTTCAATACCAATGCCACTATATTTACCAACTAATTGTTCTTGTAATGCATCAGTTGAACTTTTATCTATATAAGTTGTATACTCATCTCCTAAATAATTATACATACCATTAATGGCTGCATCTATTAATTCACTTTTGTTAACGTCACCAACATAATTATCTAATATATAATTATAGTGTTCTATTATTTCACTACTTTCTCTATTGCTAGAATTACTTTTTACAGATAATTTATCATAATTTCTAAAAACAATAACACCACTAACTACACTTACAAGTAATGCTGTGACTAATATAATTATAATAACTTCAATCAAACTAAATTCTAATGTTTTTTTTACATCCGATACTTCTATTTCTTTTTTTGAAAGTTTATCTGGTGATTCATTATTTATTTTAGGTTTTCTACCTCTTTTAACAGTTTTCTTTTCTTTATCTTCCATTGTATGTTCTCCTTACTCTAATAGTTATTATACATCATTTTGTTTACTTATAAAAGTTTTTTTATAAAATTGCACAATTAAAAAGATTACAAATATTTTAATTGTAATCTAACTATTTCTTTTTATATGCATCTTCATCACCATGATAGTAATCATATGCCATTTTATCTAAATCTTCTTCAAATAATTCATCAGAATCTTTTTTTGCTTTTTCTTTCTTTTGTTTTTGTTGCTCTGTTTCAAGCATGGATTTAAATTTATTTAGTCCTTCATTGTAGGATACTCCACCAACAACATTTTCTAATGCATTTTCATCTAGTTCTTTATTTTCCATATAACCTACCTCCTACAAATAGAATAACATATTTTTATTCATATATACAATAATTATAAGTTTACTTTACGTAAATAGCAAAATAAAAAGGTTGACTAATCAACCTAATTATACTAATTCTAAACGAACTATTAAAGCGTCGTCTCCTTGTCTTTCTTTTAATTTAATAATTCTAGTATATCCACCTTTTCTGTCTGCGTATTTACTAGCATATTCATTAAATACTTTTTTAACAAGTTCATTGTCATTATTTAAGAAAGCAAGTGCTTTTCTTCTAGATACTAAATCTGCTCTTTTTCCATATGTTATCATTTTATCAACAAATTTACGAACTTCTTTAGCTCTTTCTTGTGTTGTTTCTACATATCCATATTCAAGAACATTTTTAGTAAGTCCAGATAGAATACTTCTTCTTACTCTAGTTTCCCTATTTAATTTTCTATATAATGCCATTTTGTCCTCCTATTAATCTTCATCGCGGAACTTAAGTCCCATATCTCTTACTTTATCTAATACTTCTTTTAATGATTTTTTGCCAAGATTTCTAATCTTCATCATTTCAGCTTCACTCTTAGATGTTAAATCTTGTAAAGTATGAATAGCATCTCTCTTTAAACAATTATATGCTCTTACAGATAAATCCAATTCTTCGATAGGAGTTTCTAATGTTTTTTGAGCAACATCTTCTTCTTTATCAGCAAGTACACTTTCAAGTCCAGTTAAATTATTCAAATTAGTAATAACTTCAAAGTGATCAATAATAATTTTAGCTGCTCTTGCAACTGCTTCTTCTGGTTTAATTGAACCATTAGTCCAAACATTTAAAATTAATTTGTCAAAATTATCATTTTGTCCTACACGGGCACTTTCAACTTCATAACTAACTCTTTCAATTGGACTATAAAGTGAATCTACACCAATAGCTCCAACTACATCTTTTACTCGTTGTGCATTAATTTTTCCATCAACATATCCACGTCCATTTGATACTGTCATTGTCATATCAAGTGAACCACCTTTAGATAATGTTGCAATTAATAAATCAGGATTAATAATATCTACTTCAGAATTTTTATCAATATCTTTAGCATAAACTTCTCCCTCTTTAGTTGCTTTTAAATGTAATACTTGATCATTTTCAGTATGATTTTTTAAAACTAATTTCTTAAGATTTAAAATAATCTCTGTAACATCTTCTACTACTCCATCTATTTTTTGGAATTCATGCATAACTCCTTCAATTTTAATATCAGTAATTGCACTACCTTCTAAACTTGATAGCATAACTCTTCTAAGAGCATTTCCTATAGTTGTTCCAAATCCTCTTTCAAGAGGTTCTAAAACAAATTTTCCATAATAATTACTTTCAACATATTCATTTACTTTGTAATCTGGTTTAATAAATTTCAACATGGTTTTTTATTCCCCTTTCTAACTAAATACGTCTTCTCTTAGGTGGTCTACATCCATTATGTGGTACTGGTGTTACATCATTAATACCTGTTACTTCAAGTCCAGCAGTTTGTAAACTTCTAACTGCAGTTTCACGACCTCCACCAATTCCTTTAACGAATACTTCTACTTTTCTAAGTCCTAAGTCATAAGCTGCTTTTCCTGCTGCTTCTGCACTTTGACCAGCTGCAAAAGGAGTTTTCTTTTTACTTCCTTTGTATCCAACTGTTCCTGAAGATGCCCAACTAATTACACCACCATTATTATCAGTTATAGTTACGATTGTGTTATTAAATGTAGAGTGAACATGTGCTTGACCTTCAGTGATATCTCTCTTTGCTTTTCTTTTTCTTCTATTATAAGCCATAAGTTATCCCTCCTATTTCTTCTTATTAGCAATAGTCTTTGGTTTTCCTTTACGAGTTCTAGCATTTCTACTAGTATGTTGACCCCTAACTGGTAAACCTTTTTTATGTCTAGTACCTTGATAAGAATTAATTTCCATCTTAGTTTTAATATTCATTTCAACTTCTCTTTTTAAGTCACCAACAAGTACATACTTATCAGCAGCAGTTCTTAATTTATTAATTTCTTCAACTGTTAAATTATCAGTTCTAGTATCTTCAGAAACTCCTGCTTCAGTACATATTTCATGTGCTCTAGATGGACCAATTCCATAAATATAAGTAAGTGCTACTACTATCCTTTTATTTTTTGGTAAGTCAATATTTTTAATACGTGCCATATTTTCCTCCTACTTAACCTTGTCTTTGTTTATGTTTAGGATTTTCACAAATTACCCAAACTTTTCCGTTTCTTTTAATAATTTTACATTTGTCACAAATCTTTTTTACTGATGGTCTTACTTTCACTTTAATCCCTCCATTTACTTTCTATAAATTATACGCCCGTGTGTTAAATCACATATTGGTACTTCCATAAGCACTGTATCACCTGGGTAAATACGAATCATGTTTAAGCGCATTTTTCCAGAAACACGAGCAACTACTATGTGCCCATTATCAAGTTGTACCTTAAAGTCTCCTCCAGGTATTACTTCTAGTACCTTTCCTTCAAGTTCAATATAACCGTCTTTTTCCTTGGCCATTTTTCACTCTCCTGTTAATATCTCATAACCATCTTTAGTTACAAGTACTGTATGTTCAAAGTGTGCAGCTAAACTTCCATCTTGGGTAACTATTCCCCATTCATCTGGAAGTAACCACACTTCCTTTGTACCTAAGCTAAACATCGGCTCTATCGCTAGTACCATTCCAGCCTTTAGGATAATTCCTTCACTCTCATGATTACTATAGTTAGGAATATAAGGATCTTCATGAAGTTCACGTCCAACACCATGTCCAGTTAAACAAGTGAATACTCCATAATGATTCTCACGAGCCACCCTACCTATCGCTGAGCAAACTTGATTAAGTTTCACTCCTTCTTTTATTACTGAGATTCCATTATATAAAGCTTTTTCAGTATCATGTACAAATTTTTTGACTTTTTTACTAGTTTTACCAACTATATAAGTATAAGCTGAATCTGAATAATATCCTTTATATATAGCTCCCATATCAACTTTGACAATATCTCCATCTTTAATGACAGTATCATCAGGGATTCCATGTACTACCATATCATTAATACTAATACATGCAGTTGCTGGAAACCCTTCATAGTTAAGAAATGCAGGAGTTGCATCATGACTAATTATATAATCATATGCAAATTTATCAATATCACGAGCAGTTATTCCCGGTTTAATAAATTCTTTTAAACTAGATAAAACTCCATACGTGATTTTACTTGATTTCCTTATTAAATCAATTTCTTCACTTGTTTTAATACTAATCATTTTTAACTTCCTTTATAATATCATCAAATTGTTTTAATGTTTCTTCTGCTGTACCTTCACCATCTAATTCAATTAACATTCCTAAATTCCTATAATATTCAATTACTGGAGTACAATTTTTAATATATGTTTCATATCCAGCTTTGTAAGCTTCCTCATTATCATCATTTCTACGAGTAAGTTCTATATCACAATCATCACACATATTATCCACTTTAGGAGTATTTACTCCTGTCAAGACATTATATGATTTTTTGCAATTTGGACATATATATCTTCCAATTGTTCTTTTTAGTCCTGTTTCATAATTAACATTTAGTAAGACAGCATAATCAATTTTAAGATTTAATTCTTTAGAGATATCATTTAGGGCATATACTTGAGGCATCAATCTTGGATAACCATCTAATATAAAACCTTTTTCTTTGATATCATCTTTCATTAATCTTTCTTTCATTAATTTGTTAGTAATTGTATCGCTAACTAATTCTCTTCTTGATTGAATTTCTCTAATTTCACGTCCAAGTTCTGTGCTTGGATCTACACTTCTTAAAAGTTCACCAGCAGAAATACAAACATTTCCATATTTTTCATTTAACATTGAAGCAAGTGTTCCTTTACCTGCTGCTGGTGGTGCGATTAAAATTAAATTCATAAGATTATCTCCTATTATAATTTCTTGATGCAACTGAACTTTCAAGTTGTTTATATGTTTCTAGTAAAACACCAACTGCAATTAATATTGATGTTCCACCTAATTGAGCTCCAGTTTCTTTAAGTGCTGGAATCCAACCAAATACTGTTGGAAGTGCTGCAAGCACAGCTATAAATATAGCACCTAAAAATGTTATTCTTGCAAGTACTTTAGATATATACTTCTTAGTTTCATTTCCAGGTCTAATACCAGGAATATATCCACCATTATTATTTAAATTTTTAGATAATTCTTCTGGATTTATTGTTAAGAATGTATAAATAAAAGTAAATGCGATTATTAATAAAATATAAATTATAAATCCAACTGTGCTAGTTGTTGTTAAATATTTTGTAATAAATAATTGAACTGAAGCATTTTTTGTAAACTGAGATACTATTGTTGGAATTCCCATTACAACGCTTGCTATGATTACTGGCATAACGCTTGCAGAGTTTAATTTAAGTGGTAAAAATGTTTGTTGTCCACCATAACTACCTGAACTTCTATTTGAATATTGTATTGGTATTCTTCTCTCAGCATTTTCTACCCAAATAATACCAACTATAATTACTAAATATATAAGTACAAATCCAACAAATGATAACCATCCTATAAGGCTATATCCAGCATCTGTAACTAATTTAGTAAACACAGTTGTAAACATACTTGGTATAGTAGCAACAATACCTGCCATAATTATCAATGAAACCCCATTACCTAAACCTTTGTTAGTCATTTCATCGCCTAACCATAATAGAAATGCAGTTCCAGCAGTTAAAATTACAGCAGATTTTAAACATAATGTTATATCAACACTTGTTTTTCCTAAAATCATCATAGGATAGAAGATACCTTGTACAAACGCAACAATTAAACCAAAATATCTAGTAATTTTTGCAATCTTACGTCTACCTTCTTCACCCATTTCTTTTAATTCTTTGAAATATGGAATAATATCCATTTGTAATATTTGAATTACGATAGATGCACTAATATATGGCATTACACCTAATGCAAATATTGAAAATTGCTTTAATGTACCACCACTTAATGCATTAAATAAATCCAAGTATCCTAAACTATCTGCATTAACTCTACCTGCAAGTGTTGATAACACAATTGAGTTACCAAAAGCAAATATTGCAAGTGCAGTTAAAGTGAATACTATTCTTATTCTTAAATCTTTATTAGAAGATCTAAATATTTGCTTAAATGTAGCAAACATCTTAAATCACCTCCGTAGTTCCACCCATTTCCTCTATTTTAGTAATAGCAGTATTAGTAAATACATTAGCTTTAACAGTTAATTTCTTTTCTAATTTACCATCACCTAATACTTTAATTCCACAAAGTTCTTTTTTTACAAGACCTGTTTCTTTTAATAATTCAGGTGTTACTGTATCTCCATCTTTAAATCTATTTAAATCAGATACATTTATAACAGCATATTTCTTTGTGAAACGAGCGTTAGAGAAACCACGTCTAGGTAATCTTTTATATAATGGAGTTTGTCCACCTTCAAACCAAGGGCTTACTCCTCCACCACTTCTAGCCTTTTGTCCTTTTTCTCCACGTCCAGATGTTTTACCATGTCCACTTCCTGGTCCACGTCCAACAACTTTTCTTCTATGAGTAGATCCTTCTACTACGCTTAATTCATGTAATTTCATTAGTTTAAGACCTCCTCAACTGTTTTTCCTCTAAGTTCTGCAGCATGCTCAATTGTTCTTTGAGAACTAAGTGCATTAATTGTAGCTTGTGCAGTATTAATTTTAGTATTGCTTCCTAGTGATTTTGCAACTACGTCTTTAACACCAGCAAGTTCTAAAACGATTCTTGATGAACCACCAGCAATGATTCCACGTCCTGCTTTAGCAGGTCTAATTAGAACTTTAGCAGCTCCACATACACCAGTAACTTCATGAGAAATTGTTCTATCATCTACAAGTTTAACTTGTACAATATTCTTTTCAGCTTCTTTAATAGCTTTACTTACAGCAACAGGAATTTCTTTGCTCTTACCACTACCGATACCAACATGTCCTTTTCTGTCACCTACTGCTACAGTTGCTGAAAATCTAAAATTACGTCCACCTTGTGTAACCTTTGTAACTTTTCCAATAGAAATAATTTTATCTTCATATAGTTTCTTAGGTTCACGAATATTTTTCTTATTTTCGTTCATAACTATCCTCCCTAGAATTCTAGTCCATTTTCACGAGCTGCTTCAGCTAATGCTTTAACACGTCCGTGATATAGATATCCAGCACGATCAAATACTACTGTTTTGATTTTTGCTTTTTTAGCTTTTTCTGCAATATCTTTTCCTACTGCACTAGCAGCTTCAAGATTATTGTTTTTTAATTTTAGTTCTAAAGAAGAAGAACTTGCGAGTGTAACGCCTTTAACATCATCAATTAATTGTGCATAAATTGCACTATTACTTCTGAATACACATAGTCTAGGAGTTTTATCTGTTCCAGACAATGTTCTTCTAATTTTTTCATGTCTTTTTAATCTAGACACATTTTTTGATTCTTTTTTTATCATTATCTTTTACCTCCTACGCAGCTTTCTTTCCTTCTTTACGACGGATATGTTCTTCTTTATACTTAATACCTTTACCCTTATATGGTTCTGGTCCTCTAACTTTTCTAATATTAGCAGCAAATTCAGAAACTGCTTGTTTATCATATCCGCTAATTACTAACTCTGTAGTTGATTTATCAGGCATTTCACATTTAATACCTTCAGGAATAACTAGTTCAACTGGATGAGAATATCCAGCAGCAATAACTACTTTATTTCCTTGTACTTGAAATCTATAACCAACACCATTGATTTCTAGTTCTCTTTTGAATCCTTCACTTACACCAACCATCATGTTATTAATTACTGAATTTGTAGTACCATGTAATTGTTTAGAAGTTTTTAAATCATTTTTTCTTGTTACAACTACAGTAGCACCTTCAACTTTTACATCTACATTATCATTTTTAAAATTAAATTCTAATGTACCTTTTGGTCCTTTAGTTGTTACTTTATTACCATCAACTGTTACTTCTACTCCAGCAGGAATAGTTAATACTCTATTTCCGATTCTACTCATAACACACCTACCATATGTATGCTAAAACTTCTCCACCAATTTTCTTTGCTCTAGCTTCTTTATCAGTCATTAATCCATCTGATGTAGATACTATTGCAATTCCAAGTCCATTAAGAACTCTTGGCATTTCATCAGCCTTAGCATATACTCTTAATCCTGGTTTACTAATTCTCTTTAAACCATTGATTACTCTTTCTTTAGATTTTGAATATTTTAGATTTAATACAAGATTTTCATGAGATACTAATTTACTAGTTTCATAACCATCTATAAATCCTTCTTTAGTTAAAATATCAGCAATTCCCCTAGTTAATTTTGTACTAGGAACTTCTACTGTTTTATACTTCATAGCATTAGCATTACGTATTCTTGTAAGCATATCTGCTACAGTGTCATTAACCATTATAGGTCCTCCCTTCTTATTAACACCTTTGTTAATGTTTGGTTTATTTTATTTTTCATATTACCAGCTTGATTTTTTTACGCCTGGTATTTGTCCTTTATAAGCAAGTTCTCTAAAGCAAATACGGCATAGACCAAATTTGCTAAGTACACCATGTGGACGTCCACATCTTGTACATCTAGTATAATTTCTAGTAGAGAATTTACTTCCTCTTTGTTGAGATATTATTTTACTTTTCTTTGCCATAAATATTTCCTTTCTTACTTTCTAAAAGGTAACCCAAATTCAGTTAGTAATGCTAGAGCTTCTTCATTAGTTTTAGCAGTTGTTACCATTACTATATCTAAACCTCTAACTTTAATAACTTGATCATATTCTACTTCAGGAAATACTAATTGTTCTCTGATACCAAGAGTATAATTACCTCTTCCATCAAAACTATTTTTAGATATACCTCTAAAGTCTCTAACTCTAGGAAGAGCAATTGTAATAAGCTTATTTAAGAAGTTATACATATTATCTCCTCTTAAAGTTACCTTACATCCAATTTTATTTCCTTCTCTAAGTTTGAAACCAGCGATTGATTTTTTAGCTTTAGTAACTACTGGCTTTTGTCCAGCAATTGCTTCTAAATCACGAACAGCAGCATCTAAAAATTTAGCGTCTATTGTAGCATCTCCAACACCCATATTTAGAACTATTTTTTCTAAACGTGGAACTTGCATTTTAGTAGTATAGTTAAACTTTTTAGTTAAATTTGGAACTATTTCTTCTTCATATAATTTTTTTAATGTTTCCATAATTCACCTACTTACTTTCTTTAGCTTCTTTTTTAGAAGTTTTCTTTTCTTTAACTTCTTTAGTCTTAGTTGCTTTCTTAGTTTCTGCTTTTTTTACTTTTTCTTCTTTTTTAACTTCTTTAGTTAATACTTTAACATTAGAAATATGAATTGGTGCTTCTACTTCAAGAATTCCACCAGTTTCATTAGTTCTATTTGGTTTCATATGTTTTTTAACAATATTTACTCCATCAACTAAAACTTTATTTTCTTTTCTAAATATTTTAAGTACTTTTCCTTCTTTTCCTTTATTAGTTCCTGTAATTACACGAACATTGTCTCCAACTTTCATTTTCATAAAACGCCTCCTATAACACCTCTGGAGCTAGTGAAACAATCTTCATAAAGTTTTTATCACGAAGTTCACGAGCTACAGGTCCTAGAACACGAGTTCCTACAGGACTATTGTCGTCTTTAATTAATACGCAAGCATTATCATCAAATTTGATATAGCTTCCGTCTGCTCTTTTAGCACCTTGTACTGTTCTTACTATAACAGCTTTAACTACTTTTCCTTTTGGAGTATTTGAACTTGGAATAGCTTTTTTAACAGTTCCAACAACAACATCTCCAATATTACCATATTTAACTTTGCTTCCACCAAGTACTCTGATTACTAAGATTTCACGAGCGCCTGAATTGTCAGCAACCTTTAAACGGCTTTCTGGTTGTATCATAACTCTCTCCTTTCTTATTAAAGAATAACAGCTTTTTCGATGATACTATCTAATACAAAATGTTTTGTTTTTGATAGTGGACGAGAAGATACTGCTTTAACTGTATCTCCAACTTTAGCTTTATTCTCTTCATCATGTACAGCGTACTTTTTAGTAGTTTTAACATTTTTATTGTAAAGTGGATGCTTTTTATAAGTTACAACTGCAACTGTAATTGTTTTATTGTTAGATGCACTAACAACTTTTCCAACTATTTCTTGTTTTGCTTTTTCCATTATTTAGCTTCCTCCTTACTTTCATTTAATTCTCTTTCTCTAATAACTGTTTTAATTTTAGCAACTTCATGTCTTAATTCTTTAATTCTATGAGGTTTTTCTAAATTACCAGTTGATAGAGAAAATTTTAAATTAAATAATTCTTTCTTATTTTCTTCAAGCTTCTTATTTAATTCTTTAGTGGTTAATTTTCTAATTTCAGTCATCTTTATCATTATTTAGCCACTTCCTTTGCAACAAATTTTGTTTTTATTGGTAGTTTGTGTCCTGCTAAACGGAAAGCTTCTCTTGCTATTTCTTCAGTAACATCAGTCATTTCAAACATGATTTTACCTTCTTTAACTACTGCTGCCCATTCTTCAACATTACCTTTTCCACTACCCATACGAACTTCAGCAGGTTTCTTAGTTCTTGCTAAGTGTGGG
>Ga0247609_10003688_pt1 | contig 15451 bp, 10 predicted proteins | sample 172DNAGHGlowgp2_FD_193487 | JGI IMG/M metagenome (GOLD analysis project Ga0247609, IMG submission 193487) | Sheep rumen microbial communities from Palmerston North, Manawatu-Wanganui, New Zealand - 1728 DNA GHGlow gp2 | ecosystem: Host-associated > Mammals > Digestive system > Stomach > Rumen ...
ACGATAACCGCGCCGACTAACGGATTTGGCGATGTTCTTCCCATTGCATTTTGCGCTATTCTCAACGCTTCGCGCATAAAAATTTCGTCATTCAATACTTTTTCCCGCCTTTTTTACGTCAATTCCAGGACTTCGCCAGGTTTTTCTTCCGAAATTTCTTCTTCACTGCCCGCTATCCGATATTCTATCATATTTGATTTAATTGCTCGTATAAAAACCGTTAAATCCTCATTTGGTTCGTCAATATTTATCGTTATTCGCTTTGATTTCTCGATTTTCATTTGATTTGTAACCGCTTCCGGTAAATTTGTATAAAAAATATCGAAACTATCGCCCGCGTCGATAAAATTTTTCCACACGTTAAATTTCGTATTTCTGTCCAATATAGGCTTAAATTTCCGCTTTTTATTGCGTCCAACATAAAAACTGAACGGAGTTTTTGCGGAATCGGGCGTTATGTGCTTAGTTTGTATCAATCCGCCCGCTCTTGAAAGTAAAAGCCCGAAGGCGACGCCCGTTTTGCCCGTTGGAGCTGTTAAATCTTCCCGAATTTCCACGCCACGCGATTTTTGCAATTCATGCGCCGCTTTTGTCCCCAATGCGGGATAAATTTTGAATTTCGGCGCGTTATTTTCCTCAAATCCGAATAAATTTTGCACTGGAGACCTTTCATTAGCGCGATTTACGGGAATTTTCTTTACCGCCTCGCTTAAAACAATTTGATCGTCCGAATTATCCATATCGCCCAACCAAACTTCCAACCCGTTATAATCACGCCGATAAATACTGCCGCGTTGCATAAAATAATCGCCTTTTAATTCGTAACCCGACTTCAATCGCCCATTTGCAAAAGGATTTTCGTCATCTGTCAGCGTCGTATCTTCTGCAGGCGAAATAAATTTCTCAAAAAGTTCACTTACAAGCCGCGATTTTGACGAATTCCCCGCTAAAAATATCGATATTTCTTCTATATCGCGCAAAGATTTAATTTTTCTCAATGAATTCTTGCTATTTTTATCAAACGCCTCTTTCATGGAGATAAAAAAATTATTTATGCCATCTTTAATTCTTTCGCGCAGAATTTCTTCTAAATTTATTGTTATTTCCAACTCAAAATCTTTAATTATCTGCCCGTCGTCACGAAAAACATTTAACGTTACAATTTTTTTACTTAAAATTTCTTTTGCCGCTTCAGAATCGGGTTTTTCCCATATCGGACGAATTTTTTCTATTAAAGCGTGCATATTTGCATGTGCTTCTTGCGAATCTTTGATAAAAATTTCTGCTCCCGCGAAACTTTTTCTATCTGCCGCCCATGTAAACGGAATTTTTCCGCCTTCAACTATCAATTTTTCGTGATTTTCCTTAAAAATCTCGAAAGCCAATAATTTTAATAGATTTTCTCCGCCTAAAGTTCTGTCGCCGTTTTCTCCGAAATGCACAAGTGAATAATCGTATCTGTCGCTTGACGATTCGCACAAAAAACCAAAATCAAAGTCTGTTGTGCCTCCGCCGAAGTCAAAAACCGCGTAATAATTTTCTTCCTCGTCCGAAGGGTCGAAGCCGTATTCTTGCAACGCCGTTATCGCATAAGCCGCCGCCTCGCTCGTGCCCTCTTTTACCGAAAATTTTTTCATAAGCGTTTTATTCGCTAATAAAGCCGTCGGAAGTGATTTTTTTAGCCCGTTTTCAAAGCATTTACGCATTTTTTCGCGTATTTCGCGTTCATAAGTCACCGGAAATGACAAAATATAATTCAAAAAAATATGTTTTTCCTGTTGCATATTGTTTATATACAAGCCGAGATAATAAGCGTAAATTTCCAGCGGATTTATTTCGTCGTCGGCTAAATCGGCAAAAGGTGCCAGTTGCGTTATAAAATTTTTCTCATCGCGCAACATAAATTGCATTTTTGAGCCGCACCAATACTTTAAATCCGTCAAAAACGAATAAAATTTTTCCGAACCGCCATTTAAAAGGTTATTAAATGCCTCGTGCGAAACTTTTACGTCATTCCACTTGGTAAAAGGGCGACCTTCGCGCCAATAATACGCCGTTAGAAAGTTTTCTATGTCGATAAATTGAATAACGGTTGGATTTTCGTAATTTTCTGCGGAAAAACCGTTATTATAGGAGCCGTTGCCGACTTGGAGCGGCAAAATCTGCGAATTTTCATTTTCATAAACAACAACCGTACGACTTGTGCCGAAATCTATTGCAACAATGCCCGTTGAAACGTCATCGGCGGGGTCGCGAGCAACAAAATTTTCATTTAAAGCAATTTCTTTGCCGTCTGAGGCGTCAAATTCCCATAAATCCCAGTGCCCGCGATTTGGATCGAACAAAATATTTTCATCGTAAGGATCTAAATTTGCTCTGACGTGGTCGCAATTCAATAAAAAATCTTTAATTTGCTCCGGCGTCTCCAAATTTTTAAATTCCTCGTCCGAAATTTTGATTGAGTTAATAATTTTAGTCATAAATTCATCTCCTTGCAAAAATTTTTCGACGCGCCATAAAATTTTCCTTTACAATATAAAAAAAGTCCCTTGCCGTTTTTAACAAGGGATTTAATTTTTTAATCGTTGAAATCCGCGCCGCGCAGATTAAAGCCGTGATTGAGAGGACCGGAACCGCGTCCTAGATTTAAACCGGTTGAAAGTGCGCCCGTCAGATAACTTTTTGCGCGTCCGACAGAAATTTTTAAATCGTAACCTTTGGCGAGATTGGCGGCAATGGCGGAACTTAGCGTGCAACCTGTGCCGTGCGTGTTTTGCGTATCGATTCGCCGCCCGTAAAACCATTTGCCCGCGCCGTCAAAAAGATAATCGTTGGCGTCGTTATGCCCGTGTCCACCCTTAGCCAAAACCGCGCAACCATATTCGTCAAAAATTTTCTTCGCGCCGCGTTCCATTTCGTCAGTTGCGGCTATCGTTTTGAGTTCGGGCAAATTCGGCGTTAAAATCTTCGCAAGCGGAAATAATTTTGCCTTAAGCGTGTTAATGGCGGCGTCGTCAATCAATTTCGCGCCAGAAGTCGCTATCATGACGGGATCAACCACGATATTTTTCGCGCCGTAAAATTTTAACTTCGCGGCGATAACCTCAATCAGATTTGCGGAAGAGACCATGCCGATTTTAACAGCGTCAGGGAAAATGTCCTCAAAAATTGCGTCGAGTTGGTCGGCTAAAAATTCCGGCGTCGAATTTTGCACCGAACGCACGCCCAAAGTATTTTGCGCCGTCAATGTCGTTATCGCACTCATGCCGTAAACACCATTTGCCAAAAAAGTTTTCAAATCGGCTTGAATGCCCGCGCCGCCCGAACTATCAGAACCCGCAATCGTCAATGCGCAATGATTTTTCATTTATAAATTCTCCAGGAGTTCCAAAATTTTTTCCGTGCAATTTTCGCGGGCAAAGTTCATAAATTCGCCCGTGCGACGGATTTTAATTTCAATGTTGCCGTTCTCCAAAGTCTTAGGACTTACCGTTACACGCAAAGGATAACCGATAAGGTCGCAGTCTTTGAACTTGACGCCAGCGCGTTCCTTTCTATCGTCCAAAAGAACATCAACGCCCGCCGCTTTCAGCTCGTTATAAATTTCTTCCGCGCAGGTAAGTTGTTTTTCGTCCTTAGCGTTGACGGGTAAAACCACAACTTCAAACGGCGCGATCGCCCGCGTCCAAATGATTCCGTCCTTGTCGTTATTCTGCTCAATCGCCGCCGCCATTGTCCGCCCAACGCCGATTCCGTAGCAACCCATTTCAAAATTCTTTGTCGTGCCGTCCTCGTCAAGAAATGTCGCGTGCAATGCTTCGGAATATTTTTTGCCAAGCGTAAAAATTTGCCCAACTTCAATTCCGCGAGTCATTTTTAAACTTTCGCCGCAATGCGGGCAAGGGTCGCCCTCCTGCACCATGCGAATATCAGCAACAATAATTTTTTTAGTGTCGAAGTCTCTGCGCGGCGTCACGTTGATAAAATGCGCGTCAACTTCATTGGCACCGGCGACGGCGTTTGACATCAGCATAACGCTTTGATCGACAACGATAATTGCGTTTGAAATTCCAATCGGGCTCATGAAACCCGCGCAACCGCCCGCCGCCTCAATCAATTTATCGTCCGCCATGTAAAGATGATTCGCGCCCTCAACGCAATTCATAACTTTAATTTCGTTTACTTCGTGGTCGCCGCGCACAAACGTTAAAATCAATCGCTCGGCGTCGTCCATGAACGCAACCGCTTTAATTGTCTTTTCAATCGGCACCTGCAAAAAGTTTTTGACAAGTTCAATCGTATGACAATCGGGCGTTGAAACTTTTTCCAGCGGTCGAAGTTCTTCGGGCGCGGCGTTTATTATTTTAAGTTCGGCTTTTTCGTCGGACGCGGCAAAATTACAAGCCTCGCAATAAGCAATGCTACTTTCGCCGCTAGGAGCTAATACCGTGAATTCATGCGAATGCCCGCCGCCAATCGCGCCGTTATCCGCCTCGACTGCGCGAAACTTTAAGCCGCAACGTGTAAAAATCCTGCTGTAAGCGTCGTACATTTTATCGTAAGAAATATTCATGCCGTCAACGTCTTTATCAAAAGAATAAAGGTCTTTCATGATAAATTCTCGACTGCGCATAAGTCCAAAGCGCGGACGAATTTCATCGCGATATTTATTTTGAATTTGATAAAGCATTAGCGGCAGTTGTTTATATGAACGCACTTCATCGCGAATCAAAGTTGTTATCATTTCCTCGTGCGTAGGACCAAGCGCGAATTCTCTGCCGTGACGGTCTTTAAGGCGCATCATTTCATCGCCGTAAACTTCCCAGCGTCCCGATTCTTTCCACATTTCAGCAGGCTGGACGATTGGCATCATGATTTCCTGTCCGCCCTTAGCGTCCATTTCTTCGCGAATGATTTGCATAATTTTTTTTATCGTGCGCCAACCCAGCGGCAAATAAGAATACAAACCGCCGGCGGCTTTTCTGATTAAACCTGCGCGAAACATCAGCTTATGACTTACAAGCTCTGCTTCCGCTGGCGATTCCCTAAGTGTTGGCGCGTAAAGTTCTGTTGCTCTCATTAAATGTATCACCTCTTAAAAATTTTCCGTCATTATATCAAACATCGCCCGCGTTGGCGCGTTTGCTCGCCAAAATATTTTCCACAGCCTCGAAGACCAAACTTTTATCAATTTCGTTGAGTTTAAGGCGTGCGGCTTTAAAGGCGGCGTTTAGCATGGCGTTCGATATATCAGAACCCGAAATGCCGCTAAATTTTTTTGCAAGCTCATCAAAATCTAAATTATTCGGGACTTCTTGCGGCGTGTACATGCGCCAAAGTTTTTTGCGGCAAGTTTCATCGGGCAAAGTAAATTTTATGTGAACAGAAATTCTGCGCATAAACGCCGCGTCGAAGTTCTCAATAAAATTCGTCGCGAATATTATAAAATCTTGGAACTCGTTCATAAGCATAAGCATAACGGAGCGCGTTTGATTGACGCTGACATCAACGGCTTGCGTCATGTTCGTTACGCGCTTACTTAGGATTGCATCCGCCTCGTCGAAAAATAAAATGCTGTTCGTTTTTTGCGCCGCTTGAAATGCCTTGCGAATATTTTTGGGCGTCTCACCAACGAATTTTGATTCAATGTCGGCGTAGTTGACGATTAGAATTTTTCTGCCCAAATTTTTGGCGATAGCGTGCGCCGCCATAGTTTTACCGGTGCCCGGTGCGCCGTAAAGATTTATCCCAATTCGCCGTGAATATTTATGCGTTTTTTTGAAGCCCCACAACTCAAAAACTCTGTAAGAATTATCAACATAAGTTGTTGCGTCCAAAATTTGATTCTTAACGTCGTCGGGCAAAATTATTTCGTCCAGTGAAAATTTCGGCTCTTCGGGAATAAAAATTTCCTCAACCGGTTCCTTTTTATCAACCTTCGGCGCGTCGACGGCTTGTTTAGGGTTTATCGGCATATTTTATTGCTCCTTACTTGGCAAGCGACCAATTTTTTCCGCTGTGAATGTCGACGATAAGCGGCACCTTGAGTTCAACCACATTTTCCATTGAATCGCGCAAAATCTTTTTGACGGTGTTAAGTTCAGTCTTTTTAGCCTCAAGGACAAGTTCATCATGCACTTGAATTATAATTCTACTGTCGAAGCCGCGCAGATTTTTTTCCGCCTCAATCATCGCAAGTTTGATAATATCCGCCGCGCTACCTTGAATCGGCGTATTCATTGCCATACGTTCAGCAAGTGAGCGCGAATGAAAATTCAAGCTGTTAATTCCTTCCAAAGCTCTGCGCCGTCCAAACATTGTCGTAACGTAGTTATTTAAGCGGGCTTGCTCAACTGTCGCGTCCAAAAAACTTTTCACGCCAGGATAACGTTTAAAATATCGCACAATATATTCTCCCGCTTCAACGCGGCTAATGTGCAAATCCTGCGCCAAACCGTAAACGCTCATTCCGTAGATAATGCCGAAATTAACAGCTTTAGCTTGTCGGCGCATGTCGGGCGTAACCTCTTCAATCGGCACGCCGAAAACTTCCGCCGCTGTCCTCGCGTGAATATCTTGCCCTTTTATAAAAGCGTCAATTAAATTTTTATCGCCGGACATGTGCGCCAAAATCCTAAGTTCAATCTGCGAATAATCTGCGGACAAAATGCAATCGTAACCTTCACCGGGTTCAAAGGCGGCGCGAATTTCTTTGCCTTCTTCCGTTCGCACGGGAATATTTTGCAAATTCGGGTCGGAGCTAGAAAGTCTGCCCGTCGCCGTGACGGTTTGATTAAAATTCGTATGAACGCGCCCATCTGCGCCAATCAATTTCTGCAAGCCGTCAAGGTACGTCGATTTTAATTTTGTCAGCGCACGGAAATTTATAATTTCGGGAATAATCGGATGACGCCATTTAAGTTCTTTTAAAACCTCCGCGTCAGTTGAAAAGCCCGTTTTAGTTTTTTTGCCGGGCGGCAATTTCAAAGTCTCAAATAGAACGTCGGCAAGTTGCTTCGGAGAATTTATTTTGAACTTTCCACCTGCCAAGTCGTAAATCTTTTTTTCAAGCACAGAAATTTTTTCGGACATTTCAGCGGATTTTTCTTTAAGCTGATTTTTGTTGACGAGGACGCCGCGTTTTTCCATTTCCGCCAAAACTCTACAGAGCGGCAACTCAATTTCTTCGTAAACTGCCAGCAAATTTGTATCGGACAAAATTTTTTCGTATTGCGGCGCGAGCTTTGCAAAAGTTTCAGCGGTCTTTTCCAAATCCTCCCCGATTTCTAAATCTTTATCGCGCAATTTTTTATCGCGTTCAGGGAAAATCAGATAAGCCGCCAAACCCAAATCAATTAGTAATTCGTAATGCGTAATGCGTAATGTTTTTAGGTAATTTTTGAAGTCGTACAAAATAATTTGCCCGCTGAATTCGTCAAAGATTTTCTGAATGTCTTCACGGGTCGCCTTAAAAATTTCTCCGCCAAAAATCTTTACAGCAAATTGCTTCATATCCTTTTCTGCGATTGCTAATTTTTCCGCCGCTAAAATTTTTTCAAAGTCAATCGTAAAGCTCGGTGGCAAATTTTTTTGCACGGGCGGCGGCGTTTTGGAAACATGAGTTATTGCAAAAAGATTGTCGGTGCCGTAAAGTTCATGAATTTTTTTCTTGGCTGTATTCAAGGCGTAACGCTTGCAAAATTCGTCGGCGCGGTCAAGGTCGGGCGCAATTTTAAAATCCTGTTCGCTGAAAATAATTTCGGGCACGTCGCAGATAATCTGCGCAAGTTTTTTGCTGAGCGTCGCAATTTCAACGGAATTTTCAAGCGTCGCACGAACTTTTTTAGCTTTAACATCTGCGCGGCGTTCAAGAATATTTTCCAGTGAGCCGAATTTTTTAATCAAATTCGTTGCGGTTTTTTCGCCGATACCCGCGACACCAGGAATATTATCGGAAGGGTCGCCGCGCAGTCCTTTAAAATCAACCAAAAGCGGCGGCGCGAAGTCGTATTCATTTAAAAATCTTTCCTCGTCGTAAATCTCAACGTTAGCTTTTTTAATAATCAAAACTCGCGTGTTGGCGTTGATGAGTTGCAAGGCGTCACGGTCGCCCGTCAAAATTTCTACGGAAAAATTTTTGCTTGTCTGCGCCGTCAATGTGCCGATAACGTCATCTGCCTCGTAGCCAACCGCCGCGCAAGCCTTTAGCCCGATAACTTCAATAAACTCTTTTAAAAGCGGCAGTTGCGCGGCAAGGTCGTCGGGCATGGGCGGACGATTCGCCTTGTATTCGCCGTAAATTTCATTGCGAAAAGTTTTCTTAGCACTGTCGAGAGCAACCGCCGCGAAGTCGGGCGAATATTCGCGCAAAATTTTTAGAATGATATTTGCAACACCAACAACCGCGCCGGTCGGTTCACCGTTCGGTGCCGTCAAGCTCGGCATGGCATAAAAGGCGCGATAAAAAATACTGCTACCGTCGATTATCATAAATTTTTTCATGCGTTCTCCTCCTGCTTAAGTTCGGGTTGCATTTCGGGTTCTTCGTCTAAGGCGGGACGAACTTTTTCTTCCGCTTGTGATTCTTCGGGTTTAGTCTCGTCTTTAGGTTCTTCAAAGGGTTTTTCTACTGTATTTTTCTTGCGCTGTTTATCGCCTTTAGGTTTTTCAATGGGCGGTGCGACTTGCGGCGTTGATTTAAAGCGAAAAATTTTTTTGCCGTCCTCGCCGGTCTGCAAGCCGCCTTCAATGTTAAACAAAATCATTGCGTCATCTGCGTTGCAATAAAGTTGTCCCTTGCGCTCGTAGCAAATGACTTTTCCGAATTTACTTCTGAGGCTTGCCTCTGTTTTGTTCCATTCAAGTTTCATGCGCAAAATTTTTGCAATGGGCACGACCGGCAGATAAGAAATTCCGTCGCGAAGAACGGCCTTTGCATAAAATCTTGTATTGTTCGCGTCGGTCGGCTTAGTAAGTTCGCCGTTGATTTCTATATTGTAAGGCTTGCCGATAAAAGTTGGCTCGCCGTCCGCCGCCTCAATTTTCTGTGAAATATCGTATTCGCTCTCGAAAGGCAACACGCCAAAAGGTTCAAGCCATTTGGTAACGTCCCCAACATTAACATCTTGTATACCGTAGCCGTCGGGGTAAATGTAATAAGCAACTTCATCTTCAGGAGTCTTTTCGACGACAACGCGATTATAAGTTATCTCAACGGGCGTACCAACTTCTACGGCGTCAAAAAGTTCCTCAACGTCGCGCTCGTTCATGCGTATGCAACCGTTTGACACGTAGCCGCCGATACTGGAGGGATTGTTTGTACCGTGAATTCCATAATTTCCCCAAATTTGCATCCAGCGATAACCTAAAGGATTATCCGAACCGGAAGGTATTTCGTATTCAGGGTCGGAAGGATCTATCCACGAAGGATTTATCACCTTCTCCGTAATTTTGTAATAGCCCGTTGGCGTCGGCGTGCTTACCTTTCCTAATCCCAAATGATACATCGCAAGGCGCGTGTTATCCTCGTAAAGCATCATAAGACGGCTTGCCGAATTGATATAAATTTTTTTCTCCGCCTGCGCGGTCGCGGCGAACGAACTTAACATAAAAATAATTGCAAGGACGCCGTAAAATTTTTTCATTACATAACTTCCTTTCCTAAAAATATTTTCTGTCAATATATCAAGCCTTTCTGAAAAACTGTTGAAGCTATTCACAAAGCCGCGCAGATTTGCTAATATTCAAACATAAAATTTTGAGGAGGAATTTTTTTATGAAGTCAATCGTAAAAGATATGTCGTTATCTCCAAGCGGGCATTATAAAATTGAATGGGTAAAAAATTTTATGCCGGTTATGTCGGCAATCGATAAAGAATTTTCTAAATCGAAGCCGTTCGCAGGTAAAAAAATTTCAATCACGTTGCACCTTGAAGCAAAAACCGCTTATATGGCGGAAGTATTCATGCACGCGGGCGCAGACGTTGTAATAACCGGCTCAAATCCCCTTTCCACTCAAGACGACGTAGCGGCGGCTCTCGTTGAAGACGGCGTAACGGTTTTTGCGATTCACGGTTGCACGCGCGAAGAATACGACGAATTTTTGAACAAGGCGGCGGACTTCGCGCCCGATATTTACATTGACGACGGCGGAGACTTTACCGAACTTATCCACAGCAAAAGAGGCGACGCGCTCAAAAATATTTTGGGCGGATCGGAGGAAACTACGACCGGAGTTTTGAGACTTCGCGCTTTGGAACGTCAAAACAAGCTCGCCTTCCCGATGATCGCCGCAAATGATGCTTATTGTAAATTTCTTTTTGATAATCGCTACGGTACAGGGCAATCAACGTGGGATGGCATTATGCGCACGACAAATTTGGTTATCGCGGGTAAAACAGTTGTTATCGCGGGCTACGGTTGGTGCGGCAAGGGCGGTGCAATGCGGGCGCGTGGTCTCGGCGCAAATGTTATCGTTACTGAAGTTGACCCCATTAAAGCGATTGAGGCAGTTTTTGACGGCTTTAGAGTTATGCCGATGATTGAGGCGGCTCCTCTTGGCGATATTTTCCTGACATTGACGGGCGATAAGGACGTTATCACCGGTGAACATTATCCGCTGATGAAAAACGGCGCAATTCTTGCTAACGCCGGGCATTTCGACGTTGAAATAAATATTCCACAGCTTGAATCACAATCCGTAAGCAGAAAAACCGTCAGAAACAACGTTGAAGAGTTTTTGCAGCGCGACGGACGCAAAATTTATCTTTTGGCGGAAGGTCGGCTCGTAAATCTCGCAAGCGGCGACGGACACCCCGCCGAAATTATGGATTTGAGCTTCGCCGTTCAATTTTTCAGCGCGGCGCATATTTTGCACAATCACAGCAAGCTTGAGAAAAAAGTTTATCTAATGCCCGAAGAAATTAACGCTAAAATCGCGGAGATTAAATTAGATTCAATCGGCATTTCAATCGACAGCTTAACCGATGAGCAAAAATCTTATCTCGGATTATGACGTAAAATTTTTTTGCGGGCGTCTTCGGACGCCTGTTTTTTTTTCAGTGCAGGAAATTTATTTCATACGCAGAAAAAATCTTCGCAAGGAGGGATTTATATGGGAAAAATTATTCGACGAACGCTGACGGCTCTGCTAATCGTGATTTTCTCATTAAGTGCGGCTATCGTCGGGGCAAAAATCCAAATGTACACGGCTACCGGCGAAGATTACGCTAACGAAGTCGAATCGCAGGATATTGCTAAGCTCCGTGCACGTGACAAGGCTATCAAAAAGGCTACAAAACAGGCGGGCGTTTACTTGAAGACTTATTCGCGCTCCGTCAACAGCGAATTAACCGATGATGAAGTCACTGCGATAACGTCAAACGCTTGGCAACTCGTCAGCGAGCCGAAATACTCAAGTAAGATAGTAAAAGGCTCCGATGAAACGTCGATTATTATTTGGACGGCGACTGTTGAGGTTAATGTCGACGATTCCGAGATTCAAAGCTGGATTAAACGCGATGACAAAGAAAAATCGACGATAATCATTCAAACACGCGAGGTGCAGAAGGCTTCCGAAGAAAACGAACGCAAAATTGAAGATTTGAGAGAAAAATATAACCGCGCCACGAATCAAGCTGAGAAAATCCGAATCCGCAAGCAAATGGATTTAACAGATCGCGATTTTTTGGCTAATCAGAAAATCAACGATAGTTTAAAACTTTTTTTCGACAAAAATTTTGATGAAGCAATAAACCTTTGTAACGAGGCTTTGCAACTCAAGCCAAACTACAACTTAGCGTATGCCTGTCGTGGGATTATCTACAGTTTTGGACTGAAAAATCCGCGATTGGCAATTCAAGATTTCGACGAAGTTATTAAAAGCGAACCTGGTTCCCCTGAAATATATTTCATTCGAGGCATCAGTTACATACAACTTGCGCAATACGATTCGGCAATGCAAGACTTTAATAAATCTCTCGATCTGGGGTTCAATTCTCCTCTTGCATATTCAGCTCGCGGTTCAATGTATTTTCAAAAGGAACAATATGAGCGAGCTATTCAAGACTTTAATAAAGCCATTGAACTTGAGCCTAATCTTCAAATAGCATATGCAGGTCGTGGAGCGTCTTATCAAAGGCTAAAAAAAGATAGCATAGCAATTCAAGACTTGGATATAGCAATTCAACTTAATCCGAACGACTCCATTGCCTTTTACAACCGTGGGCGCGCTCACTTAAATTTGAAACAATATGAGCAAGCCATTAGTGATTTTGACAGGACAATACAAATTAATCCCTTTTATAAGTTCGCATATCTATATCGCGGGCGCGTTTACTTCAATATGAAAAATTATGAACAAGCTATCAAAGATTACAATAGAACGATTAAAATTGATCCAAATTATGATATTGCCTACAATCGACGTGGACTTGCTTACGACAAGCTAGAAAAATATGAGCTGGCTATTCAAGATTATAGCAAAGCTCTCGAACTTGACCCGAATTTTAAAGTGGCGTACTACAATCGCGGACTTGCTTATCGAAAGTTAAATAAACATCAACAAGCCCTTGCTGATTTCAATAAATATATTCAGCTCGTCCCAAACGATTATGACGGATGGCAAATGCGTGGTAAGTGTTATCAAGCACTTGGCGAGGAAGCAAAAGCTCAATCAGACTTCGCGAAAGCAAAAGAATTAGGCTACAACGGCTGAAACTTAAAAATCCGCCATGACGGACGATGATTTATCAAAATCCGTTATGGCGAATTTTTGCCCATTTTTAGCCCGATTCACAGACTAAATTTAAAGAATCTCACTACAACGCCATTTAGCCGCTTGCAAAAATCCGGTATTTCGGATTTTCTTTTTTTGCCCTTAAAATAGCCCTCAAAATAGCTCTCAAAATAGTTTTCAGGCAATTTTTCGTTGCAAAATCGTTTTTCGGCGCGTATGATATTCAAAAACAGAAATGAGGTATGAAAATGGCTAATGAATTCGTGATTCAAGGCGTAAAACTCTTAAAACCTTCGGGCGAAGTCGTTACGGCTAATATTTTCGTCTCCGGCGATAAAATTTCTAAAATCTTCGCCGATGAACCCGCAAATGCTAAAATTATCGACGGACGAGGGAAATTTGCGACTCCGGGTTTAGTAAATGCTCATACTCACGCCTCAATGACTTTGCTTAGAAGTTATTCGGACGATAAATCTTTAATGGATTGGTTGCAAAAAGATATTTGGCCAATAGAAGAAAAAATGACGAGAAAAGATATTTATTGGGGCGCGGCGTTGGCGGCGGTCGAAATGATTCGCGGCGGAACAACGGCTTTTGCTGATATGTACGGCCCTTGCATGGAAGAAGTTGCTAAAGTCGTTGACGAATCGGGTTTGCGCGGCTGTTTAAGTCAAGGGCTTATCAGTTTTGCAAATGGCGATAAAAAATTAGCGTCGAACGTCGAACTTTACAAGAATTTTCATGATTCGGCGAACGGCAGGATAACAATTATGCTCGGACCGCACGCAATTTACACTTGCCCGCCCGATTTCCTAAAAAAAGTCGTCGTTGAGGCTGAAAAAATCGGTGCGGAAGTTCATATGCACATGAACGAGACTAAAACCGAAATTGAGGACTGTTTGAAGAATTATGGCAAGCGACCGTTTGAAATTGTCGCTGAAACCGGGCTTTTGGATTTGGGAATGCTTGCGGCGCATTGCGTTTGCTTGAGTGATTCGGAAATTGACATTATCAAAGAAAAAAATGTTCGCGTGGCGCACAATCCCGGCTCAAACATGAAACTTGCAAGCGGAATCGCGCCCGTGACAAAACTTTTAGCGGAAAATGTGACAGTTGCACTTGGTACGGACGGCGCGTCGTCGAATAATAACCTTGACATGTTGGAAGAGGCAAGATTGGCAGCATTATTGGCAAAAATCGACACTTTAGACCCGTTAGCGGTTCCGGCGGCGCAATCTTTGCAAATGGCGACGGAATACGGCGCAAAAGCTTTGAATTTACCTAAAGTTGGACGACTTGAGGAAGGATTCAAGGCAGATATAATTTTGTGGGACATGCGCGGCGTTGAGTGGCAACCAAATTATAATCCTGCGTCGCTTTTGGTGTATTCGGCAAATTCTTCGGCGGTTGATACGGTGATTGTTGACGGAAAAATTTTAATGGAAAATCGCGAGTTGAAGACTTTGGACGAAGAAAAAATTTTGGCAGAATTTAATATCTGTGCAAGGCGTTTGACGGGAAAATAAGCTTGTATTTTTAAAATTAGTCGTTTATAATGCGCCCTGAAAGGAGATGTTGGAAATGGTAGGCTATACGCTACGGCAGGAACGCGAGCGACAAAATTTAACCATAGAGGACATTGAACAGGGCACAAGTATCCGCGCTCTTTACATAGAAGCAATAGAAAACGGCGAATACGACAAATTGCCGGGCACGGTTTACACAAAAGGTTTTATAAAGAATTACGCGAAGTTTTTGGGACTCGATGCCGACGCAATGACAAAAGAATTTGCAAATGATTTGCTGGAACTTTCAGGAACACCGCAAACTCCTACAACCGAAGAGAATCCCGAAAAAAAATCTGAACCGCAGCCCGTTAAACCGGAAAAAAAGCCTCTGGGCTATTCGGTTCAGGAAAAAAATCGTTCAAAATCTGGAATGTTGATAATCGCGGCGGTCGTTTTAATCGCGGCTTTAGCGGGCGGCGCGTGGTCGTGGCTTTCAAGTTCTGGCGAAGAAGTTGCCAAAGTTGAGGTTGATAATCCGTCACAACAAATACAACCCGCCGATCCTGTTCAAACAGCCGATCCCATTCAACCCGCCGATCCTGTTCAACCCGCCGATAATCCCGAACCCGTCGCCAACGCAAATTCCGTTCCGAAAACAGAAGGCGTTGCTATTCAAGCGCGTTTCAATGATAAATGTTGGCTTTTAGTCACGGTTGACGGCGCAGTTGTTCAAGAAGGCGTAATTGACGGCGGTCAAACTCTTTCTTGGGAAGGCAAAGAGCAAATAAATTTCCGACTTGGCAACGCGGGCGCAGTTGAATTCTTTCAAGACGGAAAAAGCTTGGGTGTTCAAGGCGCGGTTGGCGACGTTGTAGATAAAACTTTTACGCGCAGTTAAAAAAATAAAGGAGGCACTTTTTAAGGCGTCTCCATTTTTTATTGCCATAAACTTAGCGGGTCGGCGTACTGATAAACGCCGTTGACGTTGATAATATATTCAAGATGTAAATGCGCTCCTGTCGAATAGCCGGAACTGCCAACTTGCGCAATAATTTGTCCGGCTTTAACGAATTGCCCCGCCGCAACATGTAAAGTACTGCAATGAGCGTAGCGCGTGTAAGAATCAATAGCAGGGTGATAAATCAAAACCTGGTTGCCGTAGCCGTCGTCAAGATTGGCGGCGATAACAATTTGTCCGTCGAAAAGC
>Ga0247609_10003690_pt1 | contig 15448 bp, 13 predicted proteins | sample 172DNAGHGlowgp2_FD_193487 | JGI IMG/M metagenome (GOLD analysis project Ga0247609, IMG submission 193487) | Sheep rumen microbial communities from Palmerston North, Manawatu-Wanganui, New Zealand - 1728 DNA GHGlow gp2 | ecosystem: Host-associated > Mammals > Digestive system > Stomach > Rumen ...
CGGCAGAATGTCGTGCGGGTCGGCAAAGACGGCCCTGTACTGTTCGAACACCTTGTCCAGCGGCACCGTGATGTCTATCCATTTCGAACCCTTGGGCAGCTGGTCGGCCACCATCTCGTGATGGCGCGGACCGCCGCTGAACGCCCTTGCCCAGGGGAACTCAACCCATACCTTTGGCGGGAAGCAGGGCTTAGGCCGGTCTGTTATTCCGATAATTACGAACTTCATTGTTGTCTTGTCGTTTCAGAAGCTTGCTTCACAAGTCTCTTCCTGGTTTCAACTGTTCGGCGTCGTCGAAGGTGAGGATGGCGTTGCAGAGGGTTGCCGCCAGATTAGAGCCGCCCTTGCGACCCTCGACAATCATCTTGGGAATGTCTCGGAAGGGCTTGACCATGTGCTTTGACTCGCGGACGTGCACGAAGCCCACCGGTGCGGCAATGATGCCGGCGGGCCGCGCCTTGCCCTTGCGGACGAGGTCGCAGAGCTCCATGAGCGCCGTGGGAGCATTGCCGAAGGCGAAGAGCGCATCGGGATGCTCCTCGACGGCCAGCCGGATGCCTGCCTGTGTCCGGGTGATGCCCAGCGTGGCCGCCATCTCGGCAACCCGCGGGTCGCCCAGGTAGCATTTGGCCTCGATGCCCAGCCGCTGGAGGGCTCCCTTGCGGATGCCGCTGGTCACCATGGTGACGTCAGTGACGATGGTTTTCAGCCGCCCGTCCCTTACCTTATTATATATAGTCTCTACGGCATGGTCGTCCGTGTAGAGAATGTCCTCCATGTCGAAGTCGGCCGTCGTGTGGATGGCGTGCAGCAGAGCCCACTTGTGGCCGAGCGGATAGTCACGGCGGTGCAGTTCGCCCTCGATGGTGCGGAACGACTGCATCATAATCTGCTGTCCGGGCTTTTCGCCTCCGTCCGCCGGTTCGCGATAGTAGCCGCGGGGCGTGATGAAATGTCCGTCAGCAATGTACGACTGGGAATTGCCGATGATGACGACGGTGAACATATCGACGTCCTCCGGGTCGAAGTCGGCGAGGGTAGTGGTCTTCACCTCCTGCTCGTCGCGCCCGGCCTGGCGGACATAGCCTACGGGCGTCGCGGCCGACCGCCGCTGCAGAAACAGTTCCTGCAGCCGGTAGAGTTGCCAGTAGCGCCCGTTCGACTTGGGATTGTAGACAGCAGTCACGAAGTCCCCTTCGGCAGCAGCACGGATGCGGCGCTCGATGACCTCCCACGGCGTCATCAGGTCAGAGAGCGAGACGATGCACAGGTCGTGGCCGATGGGGGCTCCCAGGAGCGAGGCGGCTTTCTGGAAGGCCGAGATGCCGGGCAGCACCTCGATGTCAATGGCGGCGTCTCCGCTTACAGTACCGGCGGCACTGCGATTCATCTCGTAGATGAGCGGGGCCATGCCGTAGATGCCGGCGTCGCCCGAGGAGATGACCACCACGGTCTTGCCCTCCCGGGCCAGCAGGAAAGCCTGCTCGGCACGCTCGCGTTCGCGCTTCATGCCGGTGTCGATGCACGCACATCCCTGCTTCAGATAGGGGGTGATAAACTGGAAATAGTATTTATAGCCGACGACGGCATCAGCCTCGCGTACTGCATGGAGTACAGCGGGAGTGATGTCGTCCGGACTGCCGGGACCAATGCCGGCAATAATGATTTTTCCCTTCATGGGAGCAAAAGTACAAAATAAAGTTGAGAATAGCAAATAGTTGCTACTTAAACTTGAATTTCAGTCCTACCGTCAGCATACGTCCCGGTGAGTAGAGCGCATACTTGCGGTTGCTGGAATCGATACGGTCGTCCACCCGGTCGAAGAGGTTCTCGATGCCGATACTCGGCTCAATGACAAACCATTTGGCTGCGTCGAAGGTGTGGATGGTGTTCAGACTCCAGATGCCGAATCCGGGAGCGTCCTCGTAACTGGTGTAGTAGGTCTTGGACTGCAGCTTGCCGTTCAGGTTGACGTTCAGCGCATAGTTTCCCCACGCGTGATGGTAGTTGGCGGCAATGGTAGCGGCGTGGCGGATGCTGCGCTCCATGACTGTCCACTCGTCGCCCGTCTTGCTGCGGGCGTAGGTGTAGGCATAGTTGGCCGAGAGGTTGAAGCCGCGGAAGAGATTGGCCGAGACATTCATCTGCACACCCTTGACGTCGCCGCAGTCGCTGTTGACATAGCGGGAGTAGCGTTCCAGTTTGCCGGCCTGGTCGTCCGTCATCTCAGGGAACTCACTGCGCAGCATACTGAGCGACTGCGCATCGACGGGAATGTCCTCACGCACCACCATGTCGTTGATGCGGTTGATGAATCCCGTCAGGCTGACAGCCAGCAGGTCGCTGCGATACTCGGCATTCAGCGAGAAGTAATGGCTGTGCTCTGCCTTGAGGTCGTTGTTGCCGAAGATAATCTGGGCCTTGCCGCGGTTGACGGAGAAGTAGTGGTAGTAAATCTCGTCCAGACCCGGGGCACGGAAACCGGCAGAGTAGGTGGCACGGAAGCGGAGATTGCCCGGGGCATACATCAGGACGGCTTTCGGCGTCAGCTGATTGCCAAAGGTCTCGTGGCGTGTGTAGCGCAGACCGACGGTGGCAGTCAGGGCGTTCAGCAGCTTGTGCTCATGCTGGGCGTAGGCCGCCAGCGTATAGGCATGTTGGTCGATGTTGCCCGAGGTGGCCGTCAGATAGTCCTTGCGCCAGTTGGCACCGACGATGGTCGTACTGCCCTCCAGCAGACCGAGCACGGCCTTCAGGTTTCCCTCCATCGTGCGCTGCTTTTTGGACTGCACGTAGTCGCCAATGGCATAGTCCTTGGTGTCTACGGCATACTCCTTGCCATAGCGGAAGCGGTCGACGGTGAAGTCGGCCTGCAGCGAGTGGCGGTTGGTGAACTTATAGATACCGCCCAGATACCAGCGGAAGCCCTTGTAGCGCATCTCGTAGTCGGTGCCTCCCGTGATGTCCTGACGCGTGTGGGGACGGTCGGTTATCTTGTAGCTGTAGTCCAGTCCGGCATTGAGTGCCAGATGCTGGTTGGGGGCGTAGGTGAACTTCTGTCCCACGATGCTCGAACGGTAGCCCGTAAAGAAGGGGGCTATGGTCTGCTGCGTCTCTGTGTCAGAGCCCTTCTTGTATTCCAGCCCATTGTTCTGATAGCTGTCGGCACGGTCGTGGGTAAATGTGGTATAGGAACCGAAGCCGTTCTTGAAGATGTCGACATTGACGCCCTGGGTCAGTATGCCATTTCCGCTGACGCGCGTGTCGCTGGTCACGCTGACCAGCGAACTGGTGGGCTGGTCGGTGATGATGTTGATGACGCCGCCGATGGCATCGCTGCCGTAGAGCGACGAGGCGGCACCGTCCAGAATCTCGATGCGCTTGACGCGCGACATGCTGATACGGTTCAGGTCCACATTGTTCGAGATGTCGCCCGAGAGCTTCTGACCATTGATGAGAATGAGGATGTACTTGTTGCCCAGTCCGTTCAGGCGGAGGAATGTCCCCATGGAATTAGGGGCCATCGACACCTGGGGCAGCATGCGTGTCAGTGCTTGGTCGAAGGTGGAGATGCCCTGTTCGCGAATCTCCTGGCTGGAGAGCACATGGACGGGCGTGGCCGTCGACTTCAGACGCTGGTGGTGGCCGGAGCCCGTCACCACGACAGGGTTCAGATTGTAGGAACGGTCAACGACTGACGTGTCCTTGCGCTCCATCTGGTGAATCTGACCAAAAGTGGCACTCTCTGAAAAGAGTGCCACCAAGAGTAGGATTGCATTTTTCTTATTCATGTAATAGAATTACTCCTCAGGATACATTGAGTGATAGGCATCTTCCAGGAACTCAGCATTCTTGGTGTGCTGAATCCATATGTTCAGGATGCCAGGCAGTTCCAGCAGGCCCTGGGGGTGCTTGTTGCCGGCAGGCATTGATACGATGGCCTCGTAACCGTTGTTCTTGAAGTACTCGAACCAGCTGTTGTCCTCGCTCTCAGGGTCTTCTGCGTCCCAGTAGTCGTCACCCTCACCGGCCATGTCGTTGTGGGCGTGGTCGCCGGCAATAGACATCAGGGCGTGCAGATAGACCTTGCCATTGCTGATGCCCTTGCTCTGCATACGCTGCATCACGTCCTGCTTGTAGTTGTCGGGCATGTCGACAGTACCGACAAAGTAGCTGGGGCTGAGCTTCTGCAGGGCCTCCTCCAGCTGGGTGTAGCGGACATTGGCCTTGAAGGTGTCGTAGCTGTCGGGGTTGCCGTGACCCATGAAGGCCACCACGCCCTGGGCTGCCTCAGTAGCATAGAGGGCATTGAGCTGCTTGGCAACATCGGGCACATCCTTTTCGGGGTCGTTCAGCAGCGGCATACCAAAGAAGATGGCTTCGTTTTCCTGCAACTGAGCCAGATAGGCATCGTCCAGGTGAGCCTGACCGATGTAGCCGTTGTTCATGAACTTCTTGACAGAAGCGACGACGGCAGCAAACTCCTCGCCGGGAATGACCTGCAGGGACTGTACGTAAATCTTGCTGTACTTGGCAGCACCGATGGCGTGCAGCAGGTAGCGGGGCTCGTAGTAGTCGCGACGGACGATGTTGCCGTTGTCGTCCACGTTCTCACCGGCACTGGCGCGGTTGATGCAGATGTCGCTGGAGAAACTCATGTAGACGTCAGCCTCGGGGAATGCCTGCTCGTAGGCAGCCTTAGCCTTGTCGAAAGCCAGGAAGGCATTGTTCCAGGTAGAACCGAAGGCAACCAGCAGCACGGCCACGTTCTTCTTGGACTTGGCTTTCTGGTTGGCTACCAGTTGGTCGTTGTAAGAGTACTCAGACACGATGTTGTTGATAACGTTCTCGGTCTTGTTGTCGTCATCGCCGCAGGCGGTGAACACGTTGGCTACCATGGCAAAGGCCAAAGCAGCCAGTACGAAAGATTTAATCTTCTTCATTGCTTGTTTGTTTTTTAGAGGATAATTTATTGTACTTAACTTTTTTCCCGTAATTGAACTTGACGGCGAAGCTGGCATACACCGTTGTGCCCGACGTGTTATTGCCCAGATGGTAGGGGTGCATCGTCTTGTCTATATAATTAAATAGGTTGTCTACACCCAGTTCGACCCTATAGGCAAGCACCTTGTCCTGTTTGCCCAGGTCGTGGGTCGTATTGATGCGCCAAATCTGATAGCCCTTTCCGTTGCCGTTGTTCTGATAGTAGCGGGTGCTGCTGCCACGGGTGGACAGGCTGACTCCCAGCTTGTAGAGAGGGCTGAACGTGTGGCTGTAGATGGCCGAAGCGCTCCATTTGTGGTGGGCCGTTCCGTCAATGGTAACAGTCTGCATTTGGTCCTTGGAGGCATCATACAGATGGGCCTTGGTGTCCAGATAGCTGTAGGCAGCGTTCAGCGTCAGACCTTTCATCACTTGATAGGACAACGTGACGTCCAGTCCGCTGGTACGTGCATCGTCCATGTTCTTGTACATACGGGCCTGCACATTGTCACTGCCGTCGCCAAGATAGGCTGTAGTGATGCCGGCAGGAATCTCGCCCACGGGCACATTGACCAGCGCAATCATGTTGTCCAGCTTGTTCAGATAGCCTGTTAACGAGGCTGTGAAGCGATGACCGCGATACTCGATGTTGGCAGAATAGTAGTTGCTGGTTTGGGGATTCAGTTGCCGGTTGCCGATGTTGAAGAACATACTGCTACCCATGACGTGCAGATAGCGGTAATGTAATTCTTTGACGGTAGGAGTCTTGAATCCCTGGCTCCAGCCCAGACGGAAGCGGAAATCGCCGGCAGACAGCATGGCGCTGACCTTTGGGGTCACACGGACACCAAAGTTACGATTGTCCACGAGACGGAGCCCGGCAGTGATGTTCAGCCAGTCTTTGGGGGTGTACTCGTCCTGCACGTACAAGGCAGACGTATGGTCGCTGGCAGTTCCTGTCTCCGTACGCTCCGGGGCTTTCAGATAGTCGTAGCGGTATTCCGCCCCTGTATTCAGCGTGTTGGCGTAAGGCAGATAGAAGATGCCCTTCAGCTGTGCCATGACTCGCTGCTGGTCACTTTGCAGCTTGCTCTGTCCGGGCAGCATGGCTACCGAGAACCACTCACCGTTCTGGTCGCCAAATTCCTCGCCTCTGAGCTGCACGTAGTCGTAGTGCTTGGCGGTATAGTCGTAGTAGTAGGCGTGTTTGTTCCAATCGACATCCAATGTGAGGTGGTTTCTTTTCGAACCACGGGACGCGTCGTCCAGCCACCACTTGCCGCCGGCTGATGCCGAGGCATTGTTGTAGCGCAGGTCGTAAGTGTAGACGTCACAGCTGGGATGGGTACCGTTGGTGGGACGGATGATGTTCTTCTTGTAGTAAGAGCCTTCGGCATATAGTTCCAGAGAGGGTAGGGGCTGGTAGGTAAGACGCTCGGCCAGCTGCCAGTTGCGGAACTTGTTGACGGTCTTGTTCTTGCTGTCAGTCAGCACCATGCCCTCGGCAAACTCCTCGGCGGTGTTCTGCCACCCGTCGTTGCGCTGCATCTGAAAGTTGGTCTGGCTGGTCACCTTGCCAAAGTTCAGGGCTACCGTGTTGTGCTGGCGCCAGTCGTTGTGCGAACCGTAACGGGTGATGTTGTCGGCATAGACGCCTTTCTCCGTGTGTTTCTTGGTAATGATGTTGACCACACCCGCCATAGCGTCAGAGCCATAGAGGGCACTCTGGGCACCCTTGACAATCTCTATCTTCTCGATGTTGTGCGGGTCTATGAGTGACAGGTCATTCTCGCCACCCACGTCGCCGTGAATACGCTTGCCGTCGATGAGTATCAGGATGTAGCTGTTGCCCAGACCGTTCATCTGCATCTGGGAACCCATGTCGCCCTCGTTGAAGGCAAACGAGGCCGTGAGTCCTGCGAGGATTTCCTCCAGACTCTTGCCGCCATACTGGCTCAGCATCTTGCTCGTAATGACTTCCGTTTGTACGGGTGCATTCTTGAGTAGGTGCTGTGTGCCAGTACCCGTCACTACAACCTCCTGTATGCTGTCAGAACGCCAGATGTCCGTCTGCGCCTGAACAGCTGCTACTGCGCCAAAGGCTAACAGTCCTGCTGTCAGTAATCTTTTCATGTCGTCACAAAAACTCTTTCTGCTACGTTTGTTCCTGAACGCACTTACTCTGTATGGTGGCAGGTCTTCTGACTTTCCTCAGCCTGCTTTACCTTCCCGACTTGTGTGTCAGTGGCGTTATACAAGCAGACCACATTATAAGAGGATTACAGCTGCAGGTACAGTTCTGGACTTTCACCAGATTCCCTTTCGTCATGGCGGCATTCTGCCACCAGATTGCCAAATCGGGTGCAAAGGTACGAAAAAAAAGTGAAAAGTGGGAAGTGAAAAGTGAAAAATTTACTATTAGCTGATTTAAATAGCAAGATTTTTGTACCTTTGCAGCGTGAAGATGTCATTTCTGATAGCAGCCCCGACGAGTGGCTCTGGCAAGACAACCGTTGCCAGAGGGCTCATGGCATTGCTGGTGCAGAAGGGATACAAGGTACAGCCCTTCAAGTGTGGACCGGACTATATCGATACCAAGTTTCACGAGGCAGTATGCGGACGTCCCAGTGTAAACCTCGACACCTTCATGGCTAACCCACAGCATGTCCGTGAACTTTTCGGACACTACGGAATGGATGCCGACATCTGCGTGGTGGAGGGCATGATGGGACTTTTCGACGGCTACGACCGCGATAGGGGGGCCTCGGCAGAAATCGCCCGTGTGCTGGATATACCGGTAGTCCTGGTGGTTGATGCCCGTTCGGCTGCATACTCCATGGCGGCCCTTTTGTCGGGATTTGTGGGCTTCAGACCTGATGTCCGTGTGGCTGGAGTTATATTTAATAAGGTAGGGTCTGAACGTCACTACCAGATGTTGCAGGAGGTCTGCAGCGATATCGGAGTGACCTGTCTGGGCTATCTGCCCAAGACCGACGCGCTGAAGCAGGACTCCCGTTACTTGGGACTGGACTTCTCCAAGGCCACTGAAACGCAGCAACTGGTTCAGCTCTTGGAAAGTCACGTCGATTGGCGGCGACTGTGTAGCCCGGCTGTTTCTGGAGTGCAGTGCAAAACTTTTTTCCCTGCACTGGGAAAAAATTTTCCCTGCGCTGGAAAAAAAATGTGGATAGCCCGCAACGCCGAATCGTTCTCGTTTCTCTATCAGGAGTTTGTTGACCAATACCCACAAGCTACGTTCTTCGACCCGGAGAAGGACATACCCGTTCTGGACGATGCCGATTGGCTCTTCCTGCCTGGTGGCTATCCCGAGAAACACCTTGAGGCACTGGTTGCCAACGCTGCCTGCCGCAAGGCAATCAAGGACTTTGCGGAAAGGGGGGGGCACATACAAGCGGAGTGTGGAGGCATGATGTACCTCTGTCGGAATATACTCACAGACGATGGCGACTACCCGATGTGCGACGTGCTGCCATACACCATCACCGCCCGGCAGGCTGACCGTAAACTATCGCTGGGATACCGCAGTTTCGAACTGGACGGAAGCGTCTATCGGGGACATGAGTTCCACTATACCCAGTTCCAAGGTGAAGCACCACACAGCGTGACTCAGGTTTACAACGCGAAAGGCATCCCCGTCGGCACACCCGTGATGAAGTATAAGAATGTCTTGGCCAGCTATACGCACCTCTATCCGCATCAGCGATAGCTGTAATCCATCTTCATCGAGATATACCCCTTGGGCCATTTCTTCCTGTCCAGAAACAACTTTGCCGTTCCATGGCTGAGCACGAACAGGTTGGGCCTGATTTCCTTGAAGTCGTAGTACATGTCGTTCTGTCCTTCGTGGTAGTTGATGCGTGCTATCTGCCAGCATCCGTCGGCAATGTGCACCGTGATGTTGTCCAGCTTCACCACGTAGATAGTCCTTTTGCCTGACGTGTAGCTGCCAGCGTATTTCAGCCCCGTTTCCTCTTTCTTCCTGTGTTTCTTCTGTAGCTCCTTCGCCTTCTCGCGTACCTTCTTGTAGAACTTGTCATATACGTTGGCACTCATCATGCCGTCATGCTTCAGGAACGACGCTATCTGCTTCTCCGTCAGCGCCTGCTTCATCTCCACCATCCGTACGTTCGACGTCGTAATCTTCCCTTTGTTGAAAAGTACGTCCTCTGCCATCGTAATGCCGAAGTGTTTGTGTTCCCTCAGGGCTGATATGATGGGGCCATAGCCAGCCAGACGGGCTACGAAGGTGATGGTGCGCCGGTGTGGGAATTTCGTCAGGTCTATGTCCTTCTCCAGCTGGCACGTCACGCTATAGCTCAGTCGTTCTACACGCTCCTTCAGCGGCTTGGCATTGGCTAGCACCTGTTTTACCAGGTATTCCTCGAAGCTCATGCCCTCAGGCAGCACCACCGTCTCAGGCAGATTCAGCGAGTAGGCAATGTCGTCATCCTCCTGTGCCTGCACATGTTGCACCATGCACAGCGCCATCATCATGGCTGTAATCAGTCGTATCATCTTTTTGCGTCAATTTGTTTCGGGGGATAAAGATACGATAAAAATGTGAACCAACCAAACAGCTGGACATTTTTCTTTATTTTGCATGGATTAAGAGATTCGCAGTCAATGCCACACAATCTCTGCAGGAGGGGCTGTCTCTATCAGGGAAAGGAGATAGTAGTGCGCAAAAAGTTACTAAAATGGCACATCAGAAAGCAGTTTTTTGCAGGATATGCTTCTTTTTTTTGAAAAAAATCGGGAAAAAGTTTGGTGGTTTCAGAAAAAGTCCGTACCTTTGCACCCGCAAATCAGAAATGAAATGGAAACTTCGGTTTAGGAAATCATTTCTAAGGAGCCAAGGGAGGTTCCGTAGCTCAACTGAATAGAGCATCTGACTACGGATCAGAAGGTTGTGGGTTTGAATCCCGCCGGAATCACAAAGAGAGAGGTTTTTAAGCCTCTCTTTTTTCGTATATACGCCTATGGCGCAAAAAAGAAGCCCCCAATGCACTTGGGGGCTTCCTTTGTTATCCTGAAACAATCTTTCTAACTTGTCCGTTCTTATTTGATGAGGTCTACTGAGCGCTTGAGGAACTTGTCCAGAGCCTCGCCCTTCAGCATACCGTTCTGCAGCAAAGCCAGGTCGATGAGCTGGTGGACGATGTCGTTCTTGGCGGCATAGTTGTTCAGCACGTCCTGCTTCTTCTGCTTCTGCTCCTCAACGGCTTTCTCGGTCTCGGCCTTCATGTCCTTGTCGTCCTGAGTCAGCTCCTCGGGCTTCTTCTTCTCCTGCTGCTGGCGGATAGCGGCCAGACGAGCCTCTTGCCCTTTCAACTCTGACTCGATGGGCTTCAGCGTCTCTTCGGTGGTAGCCTTGCAGTCGTCAAGTACGCGCTTTACCAGCGGATGGTCGCTGTTCAGTACGAGGTTCAGCGAGTCGGGCATCTGAGCGTAGAAGTTCATGCCGTGCTGGAAGCGGCTCATCTCCTTCATGCGGCGCATCCATTCGTTCTGAGTGATGACAACGGGACGCTGGTTTTCGCCCAGGCTCTGCACCTCTACCATGAACTCTGTCTTCTCCATCTTTGGCATCTGCGAACGGAATACCTGTGACAAATTGGCAGAGTCGTCTTCTGACAGGTTTGACTTCGGCTGGTCGTCCTTGACAATGAGGCGGTCGATGATGTCAGAGTCGACACGCGTAAAGCGTGACTTCTCGAACTTCTGCTCCAGCATTTGAATGGCGGGAACATCCAGCTGGCCGTCCAGCAACAGTACGCTGTAGCCCTTGTCCTTAGCTGCCTGAATATAGCTGTACTGCTCTTCCTTGTCGGTGGCATAGAGGTAGATGAGGTTGCCGTCCTTGTCCTTCTGGGCTCCCTCGATGAGGGTCTTGTACTCGTCGAAGGTGAAGTGCTTGCCCTCGACGTCCTTGAACAAGGCGAACTCCTTGGCGCGGTCGTAGAACGACTCCTCTGACAGCATACCATAGTTGATGAACAACTTCAGGTCGTCCCACTTCTCTTCGTACTGCTTGCGGTCTTCCCTGAAGATGGCCTGCAGGCGGTCGGCCACTTTCTTGGTGATATAAGTTGAAATCTTCTTCACCTCGCGGTCGCTCTGCAGATATGAGCGGGAGACGTTCAGGGGGATGTCCGGCGAGTCAATGACACCGTGCAACAGCGTCAGGAACTCGGGTACAATGCCCTCCACCTGGTCGGTGACAAACACCTGGTTGCAGTAGAGTTGTATCTTGTTGCGCTGCAGGTCGATGTTCGACTTGATGCGTGGGAAGTAGAGGATGCCAGTCAGATTGAACGGATAGTCCACGTTGAGGTGAATCCAGAACATCGGCTCGTCGCTCATGGGGTAGAGGGTGCGGTAGAACGACTTGTAGTCTTCGTCCTTCAGGCTTGAGGGAGCCTTGGTCCATAGGGGCTCAACGCTGTTGATGATGTTGTCCTCCTGGGTGTCTACCATCTCTTTCTTTTCGCTCGACCACTCCTGTTTCTTACCGAAGGCTACAGGTACGGCCATAAACTTGCAGTACTTGTTGAGCAACTGCTGGATACGCTCTTTTTCGAGGAACTCCTTGCAGTCGTCGTCTACATAGAGGATGATGTCTGAACCACGGTCCTCCTTCTCGGCCTCGTCAATCTCGTAGGCAGGGCTGCCGTCGCAACTCCACTTGACGGCCTTTGCACCGTCCTTGTAGCTCTTGGTGACAATCTCCACCTTCTTTGACACCATGAATGACGAGTAGAAACCCAGTCCGAAGTGGCCGATGATGTTGTTGGCATTGTCCTTATACTTCTCCAGAAAGTCGTTGACGCCCGAGAAGGCAATCTGGTTGATGTACTTGTCAATCTCCTCCTCGGTCATACCGATACCGTGGTCTGAAATGGTGATGGTGCCCTTGTCCGTATCTAGTGCTACGTGGACGGTCAGGTCGCCGAGTTCGCCCTTGAACTCACCCTGTTGGGCCAGCGTCTTCAACTTCTGCGTAGCGTCAACAGCATTGCTGACCATCTCGCGCAGGAAAATCTCATGATCTGAGTAGAGGAACTTTTTGATGACGGGGAAAATGTTCTCAGTAGTAACCCCGATGTTACCTTTTTGCATAACCTATTTATTTGATATTATTATTTTGAATTCTGCTTCTGAATCTGCAAATATCGTGCCAAACGGATAATAAATCTTAATTCTTAATTTTAATTCTTTTTTTATTCGTACCTTTGCACACAAATTCGTAAAGACTATGGTAAAAAGAAGATGGCATTGTAAGCCGGGCGAACAGCCGACAGAGCTGGACAAGCGCATCATGTACTTGGAAAACAAGGGAGCCTTGGTGCCCACACGTGACTTAATCAAGACTCCGGAACAAATAGAGGGCATTCGCAGGGCTGGTGTGGTGAACACTGGTGTGCTGGATGCTGTGGGTGAAGCGATACATGCAGGAATGTCAACGTTGGAGATTGACCAGATTTGCCGTGAGTACTGCGAGCAACATGGGGCTATTCCTGCATGTCTGAACTATGAAGGATTTCCGATGTCAGTATGCACCAGCATCAATGAGGTGGTGTGTCATGGAATACCCAAGGCTGACGACATCCTGGAGGAGGGAGACATCATCAATGTCGATTTTACGACCATCTTGGATGGTTACTATGCCGATGCCTCGCGTATGTATGTAATAGGTAAGACGACCCCTGAGAAAGAACAGCTGGTGCGTGTCGCCAAGGAATGTCTGGAAATCGGTATGGAGGCCGCCAAACCCTGGGGCTATGTCAATGCGATAGGCAAGGCTATTGAGAAACACGCCAAGAAATATCACTATGGCGTTGTTCGCGACTTGTGCGGTCATGGGGTGGGGCTTGATTTCCACGAAGAACCCGAGGTGTGCCACTTTGCCCAAAAGGGCGACGGTATGCTGCTCGTTCCGGGTATGGTATTCACCATTGAGCCCATGATTAATATGGGAACCTGGAAGGTCTTCATCGACGCTGACGACCCCTATGGCTGGGAGGTTATCTCCGAGGATGAGCTGCCGAGCGCTCAATGGGAGCACACGCTGCTGATGACGGAACACGGTGTAGAGATACTGACGTACTAATTGAAAGTGGAAAAGTGGAACAGAAGGATATATATATATTAGGTATAGAGAGCTCGTGTGACGATACGTCGGCTGCAGTACTTCGGAACGGTGTGCTGCTGTCTAATGTGACGGCTTCACAGGCAGTACACGAGGCATACGGTGGTGTGGTGCCCGAGTTGGCTTCAAGGGCTCACCAGCAGAATGTGGTGCCGGTGGTCAGCGAGGCCATCAAGCGGGCTGGTATTACGAAAGAGCAGCTCACGGCAGTTGCTTTCACCCGAGGACCAGGACTGATGGGCTCCTTGCTGGTAGGTGTCAACTTTGCCAAAGGTTTCGCCCGTTCGCTGGGCATTCCCCTCATTGATGTCAACCACTTGCAGGGACATGTGATGGCACACTTTATCAAGGAGTCTGACGACGACCAAAGTCAGCCTCCGTTGCCGTTCATCTGCCTGTTGGTGTCGGGTGGTAACTCGCAGATAGTACTGGTACGGGCCTATAACGATATGGAAGTGCTTGGACAGACCATTGACGACGCTGCTGGCGAGGCTATCGACAAGTGTTCGAAAGTGATGGGGTTAGGATATCCTGGAGGTCCTATCATCGATAAATTGGCCCGTCAGGGTAATCCGAAGGCTTATCAGTTTGCAGAGCCTCATATTTCAGGTCTTGACTATAGTTTCTCAGGGCTGAAGACATCCTTCCTCTACAATCTGCGCAAGTGGGTGGAAGACGATCCTGACTTCGTGGAACATCACAAGGAGGACATTGCGGCTTCGCTGGAATGGACTATTGTGGACATTCTGATGAAGAAACTGAAACTGGCCGTCAAGCAAACTGGCGTTACCCATGTGGCGGTAGCGGGCGGCGTCAGTGCTAACAATGGGTTGCGCAATGCGTTCCACGACTATGCCAAGCGCTTTGGCTGGACGGTGTATATCCCCAAGTTCAGTTATACTACCGACAATGCGGCCATGATTGGTATCGTGGGGTATTACAAGTATCTGGATGGAGAGTTCTGTGGAATTGATGCTCCTGCTTTCAGTAAGGTGACGTTTGCTTAGTCCCCCAAGTAAGGGGACAACAGGGGTCTGAACAAGCGCAGATTCCTGATGTATAATGATAAAAATTGGTCTGGTAGTCGCTTGTTCAGACCCCCAACCCCTTAATTTAGGGGATTTGCATTATGGATTTTGAAAGTAAGGTTTTCAGCAGGGAGATTAGCCAGTTGCTGTGGGAAATGAATAAGACCGTCAGCACGGCAGAAAGTTGCACGGGTGGGCGAATCGCTGAGGCGATTATCGCTGTTCCCGGTGCTTCGAAATATTTCAAAGGTGGTATTGTCTCTTATGTCGACGAGGTAAAAATGTCGTTGCTGGGTGTCAGCGGCGACCTGTTGGCCGAGAAGACTGCCGTCTGTGAGGAAGTGGCTCAACAAATGGTGGCAGGTGCTTGCAGAACCCTGAATACCGACTACGCCATTGCCGCTACAGGCGTCGCAGGCCCGGGAGGTGGCACCAAGGAGAATCCTGTAGGAACCATTTGGCTGGCTTGTGGCACTCCTGGCAAGCAGATAACTATGAAGGTGGAGGAAGACCACGGAAGAGACATCAATCTGGCCATTGCAACCAATAAGGCGATGGAACTTTTCCTCGATTTTTTGAGGACAGAACCCCAGCCAGAAGAGTTGGAAGGTTAAAAAATATTAAGAGCCGGGAATTTCTCATTTCTCATTTCTCATTTCTCATTTAAAATATGTACCTTTGCACCCTGTTTGGAATAAGTTACAATTAAGGAACACAAAAAAAGTAGATAGAGATGTCGAAAATTTGTCAGATTACGGGAAAAAAGGCACAGATTGGAAATAACGTGTCTCACTCAAAGCACCGCACCAAGCGTAGCTTTGACGTAAACCTGTTCAGCAAGAAGTTCTACTATGTAGAGGAGGCTTGTTGGATTCAGTTGAAGATCAGCGCTGCTGGTCTGCGTATGATTAACAAGGTAGGTCTGGACGCTGCCCTGAAGCAGGCTGTTGCTAAAGGTTTTGTAGACTGGAAGGACATTAAAGTTATAGGAGACTAATCACAATGGCAGGAAAGAAAGCAAAGGGTAACCGCGTTCAGGTGATTCTGGAGTGCACTGAGATGAAAGAGAGTGGACTGCCCGGAACAAGCCGTTACATTACGACCAAGAATCGTAAGAACACCCCAGAGAGAATGGAACTGAAGAAGTATAACCCCATCCTGAAGCGCATGACTGTGCACAAGGAGATTAAATAATCTGTTTAAAGCATGGCAAAGAAAACCGTCGCTACCCTCCACGAAGGCTCAAAGGATGGTCGCGCTTACACAA
>Ga0247609_10003692_pt1 | contig 15446 bp, 14 predicted proteins | sample 172DNAGHGlowgp2_FD_193487 | JGI IMG/M metagenome (GOLD analysis project Ga0247609, IMG submission 193487) | Sheep rumen microbial communities from Palmerston North, Manawatu-Wanganui, New Zealand - 1728 DNA GHGlow gp2 | ecosystem: Host-associated > Mammals > Digestive system > Stomach > Rumen ...
TTAATTCATTCTATAATTTTTACTGTATTGTCTTTTGAATTGTTGTCAAGAATTAGAATTTCAAAATTTTTAAATGTTTGATTTAGACATGATTCTAATGTTTTTTTAATAGTTCTTTCAGCATTGTATGTGCAGATTAAGATGGATATTAATTTCATTAATTTTTGTGTAAAATAAAGGTTTTAAATAATTTTATTTAATAGTATAGGTTATTATTATATAGTATATAGAAATTTATATTATATTGTCAAATAAATTGATAGTTTCTTTTGATTTATGATGCTTATTTTTTATAAGTAAGAAATGATTTAGATATATAATGAGAGAGTTAATGTCCAAAAGAGTAGTAATCCTAGAAAATATACGTTCTGCATATAATGTTTGAAATATAATTCGTACAGCTGATTCTTTATGATGGGAAGTGTGGATAACTTGATATACACCATCTCCGAATGATAATATAAAAGTTTGTAAAACTTCACTTTGAGCTGAGAAAAATGTTTGATTAAAGCAGTTTGATTTTGCTATTGATGCAATATTAGAAGCAAAAGAAATGTGAATGGAGATAATAGCTGCAGAATTAACAGAGGATTCTATTTCTTTATGAGATTATGTTTGTGTATCAGAAGGTTGAGTTGCTGTAATATTTTGAAATGAAGTGGATGGTGTGGCAGAGAAGACTTTAAAAAAAGTAGATAAAGTTGTTGAGATCCCTATGCAATGAGTTAAAGAGTCTATGAATGTTGGTCAGAGTACAGCTATTTTTATGCGGGAGTTAAGAAATAAAAAATAGAAATCTGAACTTGAAAAAATATTAAATTTTTGGATATTATATATGATTTATTCCATAAAAATATGGTATATGAACTCTAAACGATTAAAAGTATTTCGTTTGCTTAGACCTTTATTACATTTTTTGTTAATTCTATTCGTATTTTGGGTTGCGTATAAATCTAGGTTGTGGTGAGATATTATGTGAAAAATTTTTAATGAAACTCCTTGGATTAATAGGCATGAATTAGCTCTATTTGCTTTTATTTCATCTTGAACTTTTGTAGTGATATGATTGATAAAGAATTTATATGAATTGAACAAGCAAACATGAAGTTATATTCAAACATTGACTAAAGTTCGAGTTTATTGGTTTATTTCTAGTGCGTTTATTTCATATTTTGGTCAATGATTTATATTTAATTTCTGAATATCTAGATATATTATTTTGATATCGGCAATTGTGGCATACGTAATTTTATTTCTTTTTGATCAGATTTGGTATCGTATAGATTTTAAGTTACAGAAAAATTGATGAAAAAAAGTTCTTATTATATCTGATAATTTAAACAACTCTTCAGCTTTGTTAGATAAATTAAAATGAAATTTTTCGTTTCCTACTGAGGCGATATGAAGTGAAGACATAGATTGAATAGACATGTGAAAATATTCAATGGCTGTTGTGGTTTGAAATGTAAAACAGGAAATTTTACAGAAGATATTCGAGAAAGTCAGATTTTATGATACGAGGTTTTTCCATGTAAGTGAGTGATTTTTTCTTGAAGATGTGGTTTATAAACCTGAAAAAATTGGATCTATTGTTGCTATGGAGTATACGCATTCACAGCTTGATTGATGGTCTTTAATATGGAAGAGAATATTTGATGTTATTGTTTCATTAATTGCATTAATTATATTGGCAATACCGATGATAATTATTGCAATTATTATTAAAATTGATTCTAAGTGACCGGCAATTTATAAGTCGAAAAGGGTTTGAAAATGATGAAAACTATTCACATTTTATAAGTTTCGTTCTATGAAAACTGAAATGTGTGTTTGATATGGATGAAAAAAAGCTGATGAATTATATGCTAAGTTGATAGCTTCTGATGCTAATAATCGTAAGTGAGTTTTACCTAAAATAAAAAATGATCCTCGTGTAACAAAGGTGTGAAAATTTTTACGTAAAACTTCGCTTGATGAGTTGCCTCAATTATTTCAAGTATTATGGTGAAGTATGTCGTTAGTTTGACCTCGTCCTCATTTACCTAAAGAGGTTGAGCAATATGAACAGTGGGAGAGAAGAGTTTTAAGTATAAAACCATGAATCACATGATATGCTCAGGTTTTTGGTAGGGATAATTTGCCATTTTCGGAAGAGGCTAGATTAGATTTGTATTATATTCAGAATCGGTCCTTAGCGATGGATTTGTATGTAATCTTTGCTACTTTTTGAGTTGTGTTTAAATGACATTAGGATTCTAAGAATTTCGCATAATTCACTTGAAATGGTGCGTGGTAAAATTACATTCATGTTTGTATTTTTATTTTTTTGTGATTTATGATGAGTACTAAAAAACCTTTATGAGTAAGAATTATTATTCGGATATGCGTTGTATTTATGGTTGTTTCTTTGATTTGAGTTTATGTTGTTTATATGTTTTCTCCTAAACAAGAAGTAGGTGAGGAAGTTCAAGGAGAAGGTAGCTGATTAGTGGAAGATCTTGCGTCAGAAAATCTTATTTTGCCTGAAATAGATCCAGAGAATCCTGAAAATTCATGAGCTCCAATTTTGGTAACAGAGGATTGAGAAGTAGATGAAATGGATCAGACTGTGGAAGTTCAATTAGAAAATTGAGAGACAGAGCTTGTTAGACAGTGAGACTTGTCAGATGTAATTCAAATTAATTAATAATTTAATTGATATACGGTATATTGTTATGAAACTTTTTGTAGATATGGATCAGAGATATGCTAAGATGAGAGCTCATACTGCGACTCATTTATTACATGCACAATTGGCTAAGATTTTTCCGAATACTAAACAGGCATGATCTTTGGTTGATTCAGACTTATTAAGATTTGATTTTTATGCGAACAATTTATTAACTAATGAACAAATTAGGCAAATAGAGAATAATATAAATCATATTATTTATGAGGCTTTTCCTGTAGATTTAATTGAAACTAGTTTTGAAGAGTGAGTTAAACTTTGAGCTAAAGCATTTTTTGAAGAAAAATATTGAGATGATGTTCGTGTAATTCGTATTCATGATTGAGATGAAAATATATCTGTTGAGTTATGTTGATGAACGCATGTAAATAATACTAAAGAAATTTGAGCATTTACTATTGTATCACAAGAGGCTGTTGCATCTTGAATTAAAAGGATTACTGCTTACACGTGACCAAAAGTTATTGAAAAACTTCATTGATATGAAGAGATTCTAGATAACACATCAAATATACTAGATGTTAAGTCTTATGTCCAGATTAATGAAAAACTGTCTAAGTTTGTGAAAGAAAATCGCGATTTAAGTGAGCGTGTGGAGTCGTTAGAAGTTACATCTCTTCGTTGAGCTTTACAATCAGCAGAATTTCGCTCAAATTCGGATTTTTCTAAAATTATTGAGTTGCCATTAGGTACAAATTTCAAAATCTTGGGATGATTGGTTAAGGAGTTATTTTCTCTTGAGAGGTCAGTTTTATTATATACGAGTGAGTGAAATTATGTTATATTTACTGATGGTTCTGTGTCAGCTAAGGAATTATGAAGAAAATATAATTTAAGATGATGATGATCTGATGTAGTAGCACAGTGAAAAGATGATTGAGTAAGAAATATTTAGATTAAGATTTTTTGAACATATTAATTCAGTCTTTATATCATAAAGTGAATGCTTCGTGCATTTGCTTTTTGTTTAGTGATAAGACAGGAATCGGTAAATCTCTATAAAAAAGGTAATCCACTAGTTTTGTATTTTCTAGTAATTTAGAACGCATAATTACTTCAAGAGTTACTTGTAAATTATCTAGCATTGACTTAATTTTTTGGTTAGTTTGAAATTTATTTAGAGCAATTCAAATTATTTCGTGTTTTGGATATTGCTGTTTTGCAATATCTACAGGGAAGTTGTTTAATACTCATCAGTCAACAAGCAAATATTCTCAATATTTCACAGCTGGGAATATTCAAGGAATAGCCATACTTCAAAGTACAATTTTGTGTAAATTTCAGTTGTTAAATAGTTTATATTCTGCTGCATTTGTGTCTACACATCATGCATAAAATGGAATTTTTAGATTGTCGAATGAGGCGGGTAAATATTTTTGTATGAGAGATTCTATCTTTTTATTTGAAACTAATCATCATGATTTTTTTAGTATTTCTCTTCAATAGAAATCGGTAATGGATAGATTTGATAATATTTCAAAAATTTCTTCAGCGTTTATTCAGTTTAATCGTACAGATCAAATGACAGCTCATATGCTAACTCAGTATACAGCATCTATTTGATTAATAATTCAATATTCTTCTATAGCTTTTAATATTCATAGTGCATAAGTTCAGCGTGCTCATCAACCTGATATTACTAAAATTTTTCTTTTATGTTTATGATTTAGTCGTGGTCGTTTAATTAGATTCATAAAAATTGTAAAAGATTTAAAGGATTATATTGATAGAATTATGTATTTTTTGGTGTTATTCAATAAAATTATTATTTATATTTGTTGTTATATTTATTTTATATTATGTAATTTTTTAAAAAATCTTTTTTGAAAAAAATTTAAATATTTTTGACAAAATTACATATTTTGAATATTATTGTATTAATTTATTTTATATAATGATAAAAAAATAAGAAATGAAAAGAACGATTAATTTATTGGCATTACTTGTAATGCTAACTGTAAATCTTTTAACTCCAATTAGTTATGCTCAAGAAGAGAAGAAGATAGAGAAACGAGTAAAGGAAGACATTGTAGCTGAAAAGGAAGGTGTAGTAGTTACTTTAATTAAGGATGTAAATCGTCCGGAAGAAAAAGAACTTATTGAAATATGAGATAAATGATTTGATTATATGTATTATTCGAGGCGTGAAGCACAAGATTGAGTTGAGTTTGCTGATTGGTATGATAATATTAATTTACAGTGAGAGCCCTTCGATTTCAATAATATTAAACAAAATATTACTCTTTATGCTAAATGGACAAAGAAAATTGCATATCAGAATTGAGTAATAAAATTGTCAGATTGAAAAAAATCAGTTTTGGTTAAAAGTGTAAATGAATGATGAGATGTGAGCGATGTAAATAAATTTAAAAGGATAATGAAAATGAAAAATGATGAAAGCTATTGTCATTATGAAGAGGAGTGCTATAGTGATCAGAGGAGTTGTTATACTATTTTTGTATGTACACCAGATTTTTTTACAGAAGTTTCTAATATTTTATGAAAGACTGTAGAAAATCTTGAGCAAGTTGATGAGTATTTTACGAGTATTTATGGAAGGTATTATTTTCGATGAAATAATTGATATGTGGAGTATAATGAATTAATTCCAGTCGAAAATTGATTTAGATCAGAGGTGAGTATAGATCAAAGTGCTCAAGATAGATGATTTTTGAATTATAGTAAGATATTACAACCAGATACATGATGGAGGGAAAATGATTCTTCAAAGAATCCGTGTGATGTAACTAAATGAGAATATTTACCAACTCCGGAGGATTGGAGGGAATTAATTAATATATGGAATGATATTAATTGAATGAATGAGTGAAAGATAATGGATTTAGGGGCAACAGATGAAATAGATTTGGCTCCAGTGACGAAAAATGGATTAGATAGCAATGGATCAATTTGAGTTATAAATTCATCGATTTTTCAACAAGATTTTTTAATTCCAGCAGCATGAAGTGTTGAATATGATAATAAAAATAGACAGGTTAAGTTTAGATATTATAGTTCTCCTTCATTCTTATGGACATCGATTAGTGATAATTGAAAGTTCTGATGGTTTGATGTAGAGAAATGAAGATTATATTGGGGTAATGTAGTAGAGTACTCTGCTAGTCCAATTCGTTGTTTTGTGTTAGAAAATCCTGTGACAGTTGAATTTAATACGAATGGTTGAAGTAATATTGAGTCATATAAGGTAGAGGAGTGAAATACTATTAAAGCTCCAGATATTCCTGTGAAGAGCTGATATACTTTTGAGTGATGGTATGAAGATAGTAATTTGACTCAACAATGGAATTTTGATAAGGATGAAGTGGAATGAAATAAGGTTATACTTTATGCTAAATGGAGGATGTGTGGGGAATGATTCACGGTTAAAAATAACATGTGTGTACCTAATGATATGGATAAGGAATGAATAATTATGGTATCGGATTGAGTTAACACAGTGTTTATAAAAGATAGAAATGTTTGAGCAGAATCGAAATGTTCTTCAGAATTATATCAACTTATAGAATTATCTGAAAAAAGGTGTCCAACTTTTGTTTGACCTATATGATGAGGTGAGATACATAAAAGTCCATCTAAATGATTAGATTCGACTTGTATTAGTGATGAAGATTTCTTTATGCAAGTTAATGATATAGTAAAAAATATTAAAATAAATAATGATATTGAGTTTGATAATTATATAAATTCGAATATGCAAAAATGTGCATGAAATTACTATTTTTGATGAAATAATGTTGGTGTAAGTTATGAATGATTGGAAATTGATAATTATGATGCAACAAATTTTATTATAAATAGTAATGAATTGTTTGAAAATTGATTTAATTGATGAAGACTTTGAACAGTGGAATGAAGTGGATGGGAACAATGAAATATTAACAATCCATGTGATGCAACTAAATGAGAGTATTTACCAACTCCAGAAGATTGGGCTGCATTGATGAAAATTTGGTGAAAAAATAATGGGTATATTGTCGATGAATTTATAAATGATGATTCTGATGTGATTGATGAGCCTATTTATAATGAAGAACCTATTTATTATGAAGAAAAAGAGTCTGTTTATCATGAAGACTTAGAGGAGTTATCCAAGAGATGAATAGTTGAAGAATCTAAAAATTCTTCATCATTGGAAACTTTAGATATGAAAGCGATAGAAAAAGGTTGATATACAGTGTTTTCTGATATTGAGGCAAATAATAAATTTCAACGTGATATGTTAATTCCTAGTCCATGAAGGATATTGCATAAATGTGAGGTAGAAGGTCAATCAAATAGAGGAATAAAATGAAATTGTATAGATAAAATGTATTATGAATTTTGAGATTGATTATGGTCAGCTCAAAATATAAATGGATATGTTTGAATCTTTTCAAAATGAGGTGTAAGATACGATATACCTGAGAATTTAAATAATAGTTTTGGACGTGAATTAAATGATATAGCATTTCCGGTACGTTGTTTTGTAAATATGTCTGAAACTTTAGTGATTACTCTTATTTCAGATTGAAAAATAGATAAAGAGATTAATGTAAAAAAGTGAGATGTTATAAAAGAACCAAAAGGATCTTTAAAATCTGGTGTTGTATTTGAATGATGGTATACAGAGAGTGGAAAGAAATATGATTTTAATACTCCAATTACGGAAGATATTATATTATATGCTAGATGGACTAGTGGTAAATGAGAAAAATATAGTTGATGATGAGGTGGAAAATGAAGTTTAGATTCGTCTAATATTACTTATGATAAAGTTAGAGATTCGTTGGATGAAAAAAATATAAAGACTTCTGCAGTAGATGATGTAAAATTAGATAAAAAGGAAATTGTATTAGATGATAGACAAAATGTTTCTAATGACACAACAAAACAGACTGTTGATGCTGGAAATAATGGAAGTGTAAAATTAAAAGAATTTAATACGGAATTCAAAGAAGCTTATAGTTATGCAAAGCAAAATTGAATTACGACAAAGTCATCAATTAATGAAGCAGGTATGTATTCTCCTCTTACAAGAATCCAAATGGCTAAGATGTTGTCAAATTATGCAATCAATGTATTGTGACGTGAGCCAAATATATCAAAATGAATGGTTAATTTTGTTGATGTTACGGATAAAATGAATAATCAATATGATTATTGAGTGACTCTTGCATATCAATTAGGAATTATGTGAATTAATATGCCGAATAATAAATTTAGGCCTGATGATGTGGTAACAAGAGCAGAGTTTGCTTCGGCTTTTTCTAGGATGTTATATTGAACATCAGATTGAAAATATGAGTTTACAAGTAAATATTATACGAATCATATGCAGAAATTAAAACAAGAGTGAATAATTAATAATACAACTCCAAACATGAAAGAACTTAGATGATACGTAATGATTATGCTTATGAGAAGTGTAACTAAATAGCTTGGTAAAAATCCCTATTTATCAAAATAGGGATTTTTTTATTTTAGTATTTCAGCTCGGTCATTTGTTTTTAAACAAAACTTTTTTCATTCATTAATATTTAAATGAAAATCGAATTCAAATTTGTCATTTGTCCTGATTCTAACATTTTCAATTATTCTTCAGTTTGTTCATGGAGTTCTTAGTTTAACTATTTGATTATTTCTGAATCAGAAATCTCTTGCATCTGCTACACTCATATGAATATGTTTTTCAGAAATTATTGTACTATTGTTTAAGTAAATTGATCATTTTGGTCATAGTATGGTTATTGGTTCTGCTTCTTTTAAATCTCATGATTTTGTTTCTTTTGCGTTTATTCATAAAGTATCGTTATCTGACTCTAGTATCTCAACTTGTGTAAATTTTCTAAATGGCATTATTATGTTTACGTTATTAATTTCTCATTTTGGTCATTTAATAATTAATTTTTCTTTTGTGAAATATTCTCAAGGTTGAGTAAATTTTTTTTCGATACCAAAAGTATATCATTTCCCAAATAGTTTGTCTGAGTCTATTTGAGATAAATGGATATGTCTTGGTTGTATATAAACAGGGACTCTCATTTTTTAATTGTTGTTTAGTTGTTGTTATAGAATTTAATTTCTCAATCTGTTATAATTTCTGCTACATCTCAAGTTTTTAATCAAGCAGCGTTTCATTCTTCTGTATCTATGTGTGTATCTAATTTTGACGTGTCGGTTATACGAACAACAACTTCGTCAAACGTTAGTCATCTTTCTCATCAACATTTTATTTTTACTATTTGATTATTTTGAACTCAGAAATGTTCTGCATCTGATGGTAACATATGAATATGTCTTTTAGCTATAATCATTCATTCTTCTATTGATATTTGGTTTCAGTTTGGAGCTATGATTTCAATAGGGGCTGATCATTTCAAGTCTCAAGATAATCTTATTGGAGCCATTGTTCATAGTTTGAATTGATCTGCCATAAGTATTTCAACTTGGGTTTGAGATCTGTATGGTCATAAGATTCTGACTTTTGATATTTCTCCTTTTGGTCACTTTAAAGTTATGCATTCTTCTGCGGCATATTGTCATGGTTGAGATAAATCTTTAATTTTAGTTAATTCATATCATTCTCAAAATAATTTTTCAGCGTCGGATTTTGATAGGTGAATGTGTCTGTTTGAAACTCAGATTGGAACTTGTATCATTTGAATAATCAAAATATAAAAGATTATTTTGGAATATAGATAAATTTAGAGATTTTTCAATTCGTTCTTTTTTTGCTTTATTTTTTATTTTGAGTATAATGTAGTATTTATGAAAATGCTAATTTAGTAGGCATGAAAAAAGATAAATTTTTAGAGAAATATCATAATAGAACGACATATGATTTTATAATAATTTTTATTAATATTTTATTTTTTGGATTTTTTGTTTTATTATTAGTTTCATGATATGAAGATTGATGATTTGGAACCTGGATACAGCGACCAGTTTTTATAGTTTTGCTTATAATTTTAAAAATTTTGTTTAATAAAATTTTTAAAAAATATCGCTTTAAGTTAATAAAAAACAAAAAAATAATTAATGTTATAGAATATTTTGTTGATATTTTATTTGTTGTATTGATGATCCTGTTTTTTAAAGGATTTTATAATGATTTATGTCATAAGCTGTGATCGTGAAGTGAAACATGGAATGTTTTGCCTCTTTTTATTGTTTTATATATAGTTTTTTGGATATTTTTTAATAAATTATTTGATTCTATATTTTTATCTTCATTCAAAATTGATGAAAATATGGATTTTTTGCCTAAATCTATTAAATGAAAAAAGTCTTTGGTGCAGTATGATTTATCTAGAGATATTGCTCCATGTGAAGCATGAATGCTTTTGTATGGAGAAGCAGATATCTCTAATTTATTGAGTATAATATATAAACGATTTAGTGATAAAATTGTTGATATATATTCAGAAAATTGAATAACTTTTATGAAAGTAATATGTAATTTGTGAGAAAATGTGCCATATTATGAAAAATATTTATTTGAACATATCTTTTATTGAAGGAAAGATTCTTTGAAATATATAGAGAAGAGAGTTGAACTTAATAAGTATTTGTTGTTGTGTTATAATAGAGAAATTAATGATTTAATATTTGAAAAATGTAAGCTTAAATGATATTGTATTAATAAGCAAAATAAATTTTTTGAATTTTTTAAAAAGATTTGAATTTTTTTGTTGTTTGCTGTGTTTATTGTAACTTTTAAAATAGCATAGTTTTTTTTGTTCTTTTTTTTGGTGGGTTCCTTTGTTGATTATTATTTTTTGGGTATTAGCAAATCATTATCATAAAAAATATTTATTTACTCTTACTGATAAGTGAAAAATGATATTTTCTGAAATTTGTTGATATAAATATTATTTGGAAAATTGTGAAGAGAATGAGATAGTTGCAAATTTGTGAGAAAATGAAGTATATAACAAGCATTTCCCATATGCAATTGCATTAAAATTAAATTGGAAGATAATTGATGAATTGTTTTAAAATATGTTAATTTGTTTGAAAAATTTAAATGGATTAATAAAGTAATCTGTATGTTTTATAATTAGTTATGAATGATGATTCAAAAATTAATGTATGAATTTGCTGTAACTCTTGCTCCATATTTTTGAGCTCAAATTGAAGAAATAATTTGTGATATTGTTGTAGCTCCGGATAATGTGAAATGAGATTTTGCTTTCCCGTGTTTTAAGCGGGCTAAAGCATTATGAAAGAATCCTGTTCAAATTAGTAATGAAATAGTAGATAAAGTACAGATTTCAGACTCTTTCTCTGAAGTCGTTTCAGTATGACCATATGTAAACGCAGTGTTAAATACAGAGAAATTTGCTAAGGATGTAATTGTAAAAATAGAAAAAGAGAAAGATGATTTTTGAAGAGGTGAATCGACATGAAGACAATATATACTTGAATGATGGCAACCGAATACACATAAAGCTATTCATATATGACATATTAGAAATATTTTAGTAAGTGAATCTAATGCTAGAATATTAAGATTTGCTGGAAATGATGTTGTAAAATGTTGTTATCCGTGAGACATCTGAGCTCATGTGGCAAAGTGGATTTGGTATTTTACTAAATTTTATAAATGAGAGTTTCCTAAGGAAAATTTTTCTAAACGGGTATGAATTTTGTATTCAGATGCTACGAAAAAAGTTGATGAAAATCCTGATGAATATAAGGCTGAGATCTGAGATTTACAAAAGAAACTTGAAGATTGAGATGAGGAATTAAATAAAATTTGGAGGGAGACGAGAGAGTTATGTTTACAGGATATGAAGAAAATTTTTTCAGAACTTTGAAGTGAAAATATTGATAGGCGATATTTTGAAAGTGAAGTTGAAAAACCATGAGTTGAATTGGTACGTAAATTACAGTCTGAGTGAAAGGCTGTGATTTCTGAATGAGCACTAGCTATAAATCTTGAGGAATATAACTTGTGATGGTTTTTGCTTCTAAAGTCCAACTGAGCGTCCTTATATTCTACTAAGGATATTTGATTAGCTTTTAGAAAACAGTCGGACTATCCAAATTATTTTAAATCTTTATATGTAGTATGATCTGAGCAGGAACATCATTTTGCGCAGCTTTTTAAGACTTTAGAAATTATGTGAATAAGTCGTGATAAGTTACAACATATATCGTATTGATTGGTAGATTTAAAGGAGTGAAAAATGTCTTCACGTGCATGAAATGTTATTCTCTATGAGGATTTTCGTGATCAATTATTAGATAAGGCTGAGAAAATGGTAGCAGATAGGGATATACCAGGTGATATTAAGAAGCAAACAGCTAGAAAGATTGCTTTTTGAGCAATGAAATTTGGAATGCTTTTGCAAGACAGTGAAAAGAAAATTATATTTGATCAACAAACTGCATTGTCATTTGAATGAGAAACGTGACCTTATTTACAGTATACCACAGCAAGAATGTTATCGATACTAAGAAAAAATGTGCGAGACTTATCTAATAATTCTGATATAGATTATAGTTTACTTAGTTCAGACGATGAAAAGAAATTACTTTTGAAATTAGCTTGATTTGAAGAGGAAGTGCAAAAAGCTGCTGGTGAATATAAGCCTAATTATGTTGCAAGGCGATGTTTAGATGTGGCTCAGCTTTTTAATTCATACTATCATAATTACAAAATTATAGACGAATCGAATATTGTGCTTAGTAAAGTGCGTTTATGTTTGCTCAAATCAACTCTTCAAGTAATGAAAAATGCGTTAAATTTACTTGGAATTGATGTAGTGGAAAGTATGTAATTTATTTTGATTTATTTCTATAATCTCTGCTGTTATGGGTTTTTGCTCATAGTCAGTCTTTGATTTCAATTCATAGTTTTTTGCAAACTTGTACTTCAGGGATGTTTCAAGAAAAACGATCTCATCATTTTCAGAATAAAATTTTAGTTTCGTTTCAATATTTTTTTATTATTAGATTTCTTACTTTTTTAATACTCTCGCATACAGATCCATCTTTATCTATAGATAGAAATACATTATCAACAACTTTTAACGAACTAACTATTTTCATTCTAAAGTCTTGGTCTTGAAAGATTGTATCTTTACCTGTTTTTAATTTTGCTTGTTCGTCGTTATTTACAATTACTCGTAGCTCATCTCATAAATCTTTGCATAATTCTAAGCATTCAATGTGTCATGGATGAATGGGATTAAAGTATCCAGATGTAATTACTATTGTTTTCATTATTTATTAGTAGATAGTAAAAATTATATGTGTACTCTAAATACTTCGTATGAAACTAGTCAATTTCAAACTGTGTTTTTTATCATCGATTCATTTCTATTTAGTAGAGACTGTCAGCTTTTTATTTCTAATAATATTATTTTTTTTAAATGTCATGAAGCTAATCAGTCAAATACGAGATAATCTATTCATTTTCAGATAAAAACCATATCTTTGAAATCATACGGAAATCCTGGTAATGCGGGAGCAAGCTTTTCGTTCACATCTCATAATATTACATTGCGTGCTTGTTTAACTGATGTTGAACGTGCCGATTTTACGGCAGAATGGACAGTAAGCTTGGCTACAATGAATCATACTATTATTCAAATAATTGCTCATATAATTAGAGGTTGCATATTATTTTCCATTATTAATTTATAGATAAATTTATTATATAAATATAATAAATTAATTTGAAAGCAAGTCTAAGATTTAATTTTTGAATATACAAACATGGACCAAAACGACGGAAAACGAGGTTTTGGTCCATAAAAAACTATGGCTTTGAAATCGCCTTACAGGCGGGTGTTAGTGTAATTATTTTGTATATGATTTCAATTATTTTTTATAATATTCTATATTAGAAAGTGTTATTGCTTTATTAGTAGTATGTCTTAAATTTGTGGTTTTATTTCTTTCTCTTTTTTTTGCTTTTCTTTTTTAGTTCAGGGATATACTGTTTATTTTTTTCTTTTTCCCAAAGTCAAATTGTAATTCCGTATAATAGGAAGAAAGGATAGATTACCATTCTATCAACAAGTGAATGTAATACTAAACCTTCAGCACAAAGTCATAAAAATCATATTCAGTATCATAGTAATGAATAATATAGTATTTCTTGGTAAGGTGACTTATTTTTGTTACGATATAATCGTATCATTTTAATTGTATATCGTAATATAATTATACATAAACTTAATCGAAAGATGATTCAAATTACTCAAAACTCCATTAATATTTGTAAATACTGATTTTCTGGATTGAAACCATATGTGGATATTTGATTCTTAATATTTTCTTTTCTTAGAGTTTCGCAGCGTTTATCATTCATATGAATTGACTCGATTTCTTGATATACATTCACAGGTTCATCAGTGTAACATAGTTGATGTGAAGCTGGTCATGAATATCATGCTCATCGTCAAATTAGTAGGTTTTCTTTTGCTATATCTCGTCATGCTTTCATTAGTTGAAGGTGTCATGTATTAGAATGTTCTCTAACCATAATTCATCTTCACATATATGCGACTCATAATAATAAAAATATGAATAATATAATTAATGGTATGAAATATTTTTTAACTGATTTTCGATATAATATGAAGAATAATACTATAGCTTCTAATGCTCGAATTGCAATTCAGGCGCGAGACCATGTGGATAAAATTAATAATCAAAATACAATTACTGGAGCTATTTGGTCTTTTCTTCTTTTATTTCTTAAAAAGCCAAGTATAAATACGGGGAAAAATGCGATTAACCAAAATCAGAAGCTTGTTGGTCTTTCGAATAAAAATTGATTTCTAACATGTCATTGATTTATGAGTGTGTAATATGCTGCGGGTGGGTTTTGTCATACAGTTCACTCATAAATTTGAGGATTATATCATACATATTTTAAAATATTAGGCATTAATCGTATAAGAAACCATCGACAAAGTCAGAGTCGTAGACTTCGAATGATTAATTTATTATATAAATTAAGCAAATCTTTATCTTCTTCTGTAATAAAAAGTAAAGCTAGACATATTCATATTCAGAGAATAAAGAATCCTAGAAGATCGTATTTAAAACTTAGTATAAATGCTTTAATTCAAACATTTTGAAAACATATAGCTAAGAGTAGCAATATAATTGTTGTAATTATAAATATTATGATAAACTGTATTATAAATTTTGATTGGATATTTTTTAATAGTAAATTTCGTGTTATATTATTTGTATTTTCTTTGTTCTTAATCGATTTTATTCGTCATTTTAAATTTGTTAGGATGTATCGAAGTACTGCTATTACAAAAAATAATAGAATGAATTCTTTCCACATTCGAAACAATGTCCAAAATTTTCAATCTCGTCACAATTTAAATGTTATGAATGTTTGTAAAAAGAATTGTAATAATAATCAGATTACAAATATTTTGCAAAGTAAGATTATTCGGCTTTTTAGCGATTTTGAGCGTATATTGCACAATCGTGATGTGATTTTATTCATGTTGATTTATTAAAATACATAAAATAGAATTTTTTGTTTTTTTAAATGTATTTTATAGGAATTGTCGAAATATAATTATAATTGCTGCAACTGTGAGTATGGTTTGTATTAGTCGCATATACATTACGATTGTATATTCTTTAATTCATTTATATTCTAGGTAGTGGTGAAAAGGTGCTATTGGGAATAGTTTATGGTGAAGAACTTTTTTCCAAAATATTTGTAGTCCACTTG
>Ga0247609_10003693_pt1 | contig 15443 bp, 22 predicted proteins | sample 172DNAGHGlowgp2_FD_193487 | JGI IMG/M metagenome (GOLD analysis project Ga0247609, IMG submission 193487) | Sheep rumen microbial communities from Palmerston North, Manawatu-Wanganui, New Zealand - 1728 DNA GHGlow gp2 | ecosystem: Host-associated > Mammals > Digestive system > Stomach > Rumen ...
TCGTTGCCGACAGCGTGAAGGTCGCGACCCTCGCCGTCTCCCTCGGCGCGGCCGAGACCCTCATCGAGCATCCCGGCTCCATGACCCACTCCCCCTACACCGAGGAGGAGCTGGAAGCTGCGAACATTGCCCCGGGCCTTATCCGCTTCTCCGTGGGCCTGGAAAACCCCGAGGATATCATCGCCGACCTCAAGCAGGCTTTTGAAAAGATCTGATGATACGAAAGGCGACAGCCTCCGACCTTGACGCCGTGGAGGCGCTGTACGGCGAGATCCACGACGCCGAGGAGCGGGGGAGCATCACCACCGGCTGGCTGAGAGGCATCTATCCCGTCAGGGCGACAGCCGAGGCGGCTATCGCGCGGGATGAACTTTTTGTCATGATCGAGGACGGAAAGCTCATCGGCGCCGCTGTCATCAATCAGATCCAGGTGGACGTATACGAGGGCGCGGCCTGGGAGTACCCGGCTTCACCGGAGGAGGTCTGCGTCCTGCACACACTCGTGATCTCACCTGCGGCATCGGGAAAAGGCTTTGGCCGCGCGTTCGTGCGGTACTATGAGGACTTTGCCCGCGCTCATGGCTGCATAGAGCTTCGCATGGACACCAACGCGAGAAACCGCGCCGCAAGAAGACTCTATGCCATACTCGGCTACCGGGAGATCGGCACCGTGCCCACTGTCTTTAACGGCATCCCGGGCGTGCAGCTTGTCCTGCTGGAAAAGCATTTGTCATAATCTGATAGAACGGGCGCGTTGCTGAATACGTAGCATTTTGTCATTCTGAGGAACAAAGCGACGAAGGATCTTTCTTTTGAAGTTTTTTGCAGACTTTCGGAGAAAGATCCTTTGCTTACACGAACATTAGAGATTCTTGGCGGCTTGCCGCTTAGAATCTCTTTACCCTTTAGGAGGATGACATGCATTTTGCAACGCGCCAAAATCATTTCCCGCTGAAACGGGGAGCCACGGGAAAAGGAAATCAAACACGATGCGAGGTTAGGATCTAGTTCTCTGCCGCCTTCGACTAAAGGAGCATCGATTACAAAAACCGCTATTTGGGAGTTGACAACCCTCTGAATTTGTGTATAATAGAATTATCAATTGAGCACAATTAAAAAGCGCAAAACCGAATTATGCACGGTAAACGTTTGCTGAAAGGAAGTCAACTGTCATGTACACTGTCAAAAAAATCGTGAATACCATCATCCGGTGTCTCGCCGCCTGCTGCGGCCTGTTCCTGATCATCCACTGCCGCGTCATCGCCGCGTGCTTTACCGGCATCGAAATGCCCGAGGCTCCCGCGTGGCACAAACGCGGCTTCCATTGCTGAACAGGGGGGATCGCGCGATGAGCCGGATCGACGAAAGCTTTGACATACAGGCCTATATGACGAAGGGCGTGGAAAACGTCGTGGCCGACGCCCTGAAGGCCACCTTCAAGGACCCAAGAGAGAGTGCCTTCATGCTGAAATTTGCCGCGGCATCTGCGGCTGCCTCCAAAAAGCGTCGGGAGGCGGAGGACAGAGGCGAGCATATCCCGCCCTTCCTGATCGCCAGCATCACCAGCCAGTGCAATCTGCACTGCACGGGCTGCTATTCCCGCTGCAACAATGCCACCGTGGACGCCGCCCCGGTCGAGCAGCTTACGGATGCCGAATGGCTTCGGATCTTTGACGAGGCCGACGAGCTTGGCATCAGCTTCATCCTGCTTGCGGGCGGCGAGCCGATGCTCCGTCGGGACATCATCGAGGCCGCCGGGAAGAAGCCCAATATTCTGTTTCCGATCTTCACCAACGGCACCTTTATCGACAAACGCTACTTTGAGCTCTTCGACCGCTGCCGCAACCTGATCCCTATCATGAGCATCGAGGGGGAGAAGGAGATCACCGATGCGCGGCGCGGCAAGGGCGTGTACGACAGCCTTATCCGCAATATGGATGAATTTTCCCGCCGCGGCCTGATCTTCGGCGCCTCCGTCACGGTGACGACACAGAACATCAGGGAAGTCAGCTCCGATGCCTTCCTGAAAAAACTGTCCGACCGTGGGTGCAAGGCAGTGGTCTTTGTGGAGTTTGTGCCGGTGACGGAAGAAGCCAGAGAGCTTGCTCCCGGCGATGAAGAGCGCGCGTATCTGCGTGATGAGATCGCGAGACTGCGCGCCGAGCACCCGGAGATGGTCTACATATCCTTCCCCGGGGACGAGAAAAGCTCGGGCGGCTGTGTCGCGGCCGGGCGCGGCTTCTTCCACATCAACTCCCACGGCGGCGCGGAGCCCTGCCCCTTCTCGCCCTATTCGGATGTGAACATCAAGAACAGCTCCCTGCGCGAGGCGCTGCACTCTCCGCTGTTCACAGCACTGAGAAGCGGCGACATCCTGCTGGACGATCATGAGGGCGGCTGCGTCCTTTACGAAAAGCGCGCCCAGGTGGAAGCCCTGCTCGCCGGCCGGTATAACAGTAAAGAGGCTGTCTCAAAACGCCTGTCATCCTGAGCGTAAGCGAAGGATCTTTCTCTGAAAGTATGCAGAAACCTTCAAAAGGAAGATCCTTCGTCACTTCGTTCCTCAGGATGACAAAAACGATAAACGTTTTGAGGCAGCCCCGTTTTCTTGCTGCTTGCCGGTCGTCGAGTATCAGCCGCTCCCGAAGGCGAGGACCGACCAGTTGGTGAGACTCGGCTCTTCCTTATAGGTAAAGGCGGTGTCCAGGATTTCGATACTGCCCGCGAGCTTCTCCATAGCGGCAAAATCCATATCCTCCGGGTGTGCCATCAGGACCAGAAGACACTGACGCTTCGGGTAGAAGGCGAAATAGTAATTCACCTGCTCCCGCACCTCCCGGAGAAATTCGGTATCGACCTGTGTTTCCAGCACCTGCGTGTCTTCCCCGCGCTCATCCTTCATGATCGTGGCTTCTCCCTTGGGCCAGCCGCAGATCAGATCATGACCGTGGAGCATCGGCCCGTTATAAAGGTCGATGCGGAGCTTGAGACTGCCGCTTTCATCATAGTAGCTCATGGAGCAGTACCACTTCTCCGCCTCTTCCTCACTGATGCCCGCAAGGCGCAGGACTTCCGGGAGAGGACGCGGTTTGTTGACCGGCTCCGTTCCCTCCACAAAGGTGGGCAGCTTCGTGTTCCGCTCCCAGGCTTCCGGGGTGAAGCCCTCAAGTCTGCTTTTGAGGGTCGGGGGCGAGACAAGGCCGGGGTGCCAGGCGGGGTCAAGACCATTGTCCGACCCGACGCGAAAGGCGTGTATCACCCCTTCCTCTTCGGTATCAAAGTGCAGGGCCAGGGCGCACTCCCCATGGTTGAGCCGCCTGCCGTGCTCGGGCACCATGCCGTGCTCCTCGTACCAGGCTTCGTCTGCCCGCGCGTTCATATAATAGCACATCTCATCGTCCGGCTTCAGCTCGCGGTATTCCATCGTGGCACGGTACACCACATAGCCGCACGCGGCCAGCAGCAGACTCAAGAGCGCCGCGATCAGGGCCACACGCCGGATTTTGTATCTGCTGCGCCTGACCTTTGTGCCTTCACCCAGCAAATCGAGGGCGCGGACCGCGTCGAGCACATAAGCCTCGCGCATACCATCCATGGCGCGGAGAAGACGATTTACAGTTAACATAATTCTTCATCCTCCAAATAAACACATAATTTCTTTCGTGTCCGGTACAGGCTTGTTTTTACTCTGCTCTGGGTGCAGCCAAGGCGCTCTGCGATCTCCTTGACCGGGATCAGAAACCAGTAGCGGGCGATGAAAATGCGGCGCTCAGTCTCGGGAAGATCTCCGACAAAGGCATCGACGGCGGCCTCCAGCTCCTTTTGCTCAAGCCGGCGCTGAGGATTGCTTTGGCTGGGGATGCAGTCGGAGAGTTCGTCCAGCGCAAGCGCCGTCTCTCCGCCGCCGCGCCTGGCACTGCGTCTGGACTCCAGCCGGTTGAGGGCAAGGTTTCGTGTTATGCGGCCCAGAAAGGCCGAAAGAAAAGACGGGCGCTTGTCCGGCATGGCGTTCCATGCGCCGAGCCAGGTGTCGTTGACACATTCCTCCGCGTCCTCGGTGCTCGCGGTGATATTGTAAGCGATACGATGACAGTAGCGTCCGTACTTGCGTTCGGTTTCCGCTATCGCGTCATCCGAGCGCTGCCAGTACAGCTCTACAATTGCAGAATCTTCCATGGTGTGCCTCCTTCAAAAGAAGTGTCTTCACCCATATATGACAGGATTTTTCACGTTTGGTTACACGCCAAACGAAAAAACTTTTGAGGGCAGCAAAGCATCCCGCGATATGATACGCCGCGTGCTCCCGGCGGGATGCTCATACTATTCCCTGATAGAAAGCAGACAAGGAATTCCGATCAAAATTTGTGTCAGGCGAGGCAAAGGCCGCAGAGCATAATGGAGATATATGGTCAAGGACTTTAACGAAGCATGGCGCAAATTTTGCCGGAAGGACTGTCCGGTTTCTGTTAGGGGATAGTATCAGAATGACGCAAATAAAAAACGGCACAAAAGACTGCCGCCACGGCTTGTGGCGGCAGTTTACATAAAATAATAAACATAGAATGGATTACATAATTATTTGACGTCGCGCATCAAAATTTTCAGTCGATTGTCGATCCGGCCCGCTGTGAGATCATTCAGGTCTATGACCGTGATGCCGAGCTCTGAGGCGCGGTTGCGCATAGCGGCACCGCCGCGTTCCGCGGTGACGATGGCGGCACGCGCCATCTTGCCGCCGAAGCGGTCACGCAGAATGGAAAGCTCGTTGAGCGCCTCGGTTTTCACGTCACAGGTCTTGCAGCTGATGAATACCGGGGTGACGCCGCGGGTGCACATCACGTCCAGCTCATTGCTGACGGCCTTGGCGCTGCCGTCCCCATCCCAGTCCACAACGGCGCTGGTGTGCACATCCTGGAAAAGTCCTGCGTCGAGACAGGCTTTATAGACATAGAGCTCCAGGACACTCCCCACATCCCGCAGCCAGGCGCGGATCTGTTCGTCACGGAAACGGAAGGACACGCTCTCGTTCGGCACGATCTCAAGGTTTTGCAGAAAGCCGATCTTTTCCATGGCCTGCAGGGCATCCACAGGGGCTTCGATCCGGGAACCGCGTTCGCCTTTGACACGGTAGTCGCCGTGGACTTCCAGACTGCAGGAGCCATCAGGACGGGAAGGGGAGATGCGCTGCATAAAGTTGACGGTACGCGTCCACCCCCGGCGGTGTGTCAGGTAGAGCTGGAAAAAGGGCTCCACATAATCGAGGTATTTGAAAAGAACAGAGTTGTCAACCCTGCCGGGACGCATGGAGCCGCCAGCCATCATGAAGCAGTCCTCTACCGTATACTGCACATTGCAGGGCAGGGCTTCGGCAAAGGCTGCGCCTCGAATATCATAGAAGCAGTTCCGGCGGCGGGAATATGTAAAGACCGGGATCTCTGCCTCCGCGCACAGAAGACCGGCCGCGAAGAGCACCGCGTCCGTACCGCCGGTGATGTCCAGGGCGCAGTCCGGGTACTGCTCAACGATGCCGCGAAAGAGCTCCAGCATACTCTCGGTTTCGTAGACGCTTGCACGGGCAAAAAACAGCATCGGCGAAAGACCGCGATGCTTGAAGTAGGCATCCAGCTTTGCGCGGACACGCTTTTCATTATAAAAGTCGTCCGGGCAGACATAAACCACCTGCTCCGGGCGGAATACCTCCACCCCCAAAACATTTTCGAGCGGTCGTTCGTCGTAAAGCTCAATGAGTGTCTGCATAACAAGTCCTCCTGTCTTTGGAAGGTTAACGTAATATTAATTTCATAATCTGATTTACGCAAAATAGTTTACATAAATTAATTTACATATTATGAAATGGGCTGTTTAACACGCTCAAAGCCTTCCTGCCAAAGTGCCTCATCGAGCCTCCAGGGGTTTACTGTCCACTCTGTTCGAGGCTGGGTGATTCGCATCCGTTCAAGCTCGATATTGGCCCGGGCTTGAGACACAAAGCAGGGACTCTCCACAATATGGATCTCATCCATATTTTCGTCAACGTCCCAGCCCTGGACCATAAATACCTCGTCCGGGTCAACGCTTTGACCGTCAAGGATCTCTTTCTCGGTGATGCTGCAGGTACAGGGATAATCGCTGAATCCTCTGACGCAGCGAAGATAAAACGCCGCTGTTTCCTCAGCCTTGAAGCGGGTACGAAAAAGTCCGATCATGAAGTCCTGGGAATAGTTCTCATGGGACAATGCAGGGTCATGAATGACCAGTGCGTATACAACGTTTTTCCCGGTGCACATTGTCAGAATACTCCCTAGCATAAATTGACATAACAAAAGTAACGTAATTTATTAAACATAATTCAATTTACATAAAACAGTATACACAACTAATTGAAGCTGTCGGCGTTCACGCTCAGCAGCCGATCCACACTCTCACGCAAAGCTTTGTGCTCCGGGGAGGCGAGGGCGGGATCGTTAACCAGCAGCAGCGTCGCCTCCTGCTGTGCCTTTTGCAGCACGTTCACATCCGCACCGAGATCGGCGACGTGCATCTCCGGCAGACCGTGCTGCCGCGATCCGAAAAAGTCGCCCGGCCCGCGCAGGCGCAGGTCTTCTTCGGAAATTTTGAAGCCGTCGTTGGTCTTGGTCATGATACCGAGGCGAGCGCGGTTTTCCTCCCCGTCGTTGTCGGAGACAAGGATGCACCAGCTCTTGTGCTGCCCGCGCCCCACGCGCCCGCGCAGCTGGTGGAGCTGACTTAAGCCGAAGCGCTCGGCGTTCTCCACGATGATGAGCGCCGCGTTCGGGACATCCACACCGACTTCAATAACTGTCGTAGCAACTAAAATATCCGTCTCCCCCGCCACCATGGAGGCCATGACAGCCTCCTTGTCCTTCGGCTTCATCTTGCCGTGCACGCAGGCCACGCGCAGGTCGGGAAATTCCTTCTGCAATTGCTGCGCATGCTCCTCCGCGCTCTTGAGCTTCTGGGGCAGCTCGTCGTTTTCCTCCACCATGGGGCAGACCACAAAGACCTGCCGACCCTCGCCCACAAGCTTGCGGATAAAACCGTTGAGGCGGGCGCGATAGCTCTCATCCACCGCGAAGGTGTCCACCTTCTGCCTTCCCGGCGGCAGCTCGTCGATGATGGACACGTCGAGATCGCCGTAGATGATGAGGGCCAGGGTGCGCGGGATGGGCGTTGCCGACATGACCAGCACGTGCGGTTTTTGCCCTTTGCCGATCAGTGCCGAGCGCTGCCCGACGCCGAAGCGGTGCTGCTCGTCCGTGATGACAAGACCCAGTCTTTCGTATTCCACATCCGCGCTGAACAGAGCATGGGTGCCGATGACCAGGTCGAGCTGCCCGGCTTTGAGCTGCTCACGCACAAGGCGCTTTTCCTTTGCCGTCATGGCGCCGGTGAGCTTGCCTACCCGCAGCCCAAGCGGTGCCAAGAGCTCCGTGAGCGTGTGGTAATGCTGGTCGGCCAGGATCTCCGTCGGGGCCATGAAGGCGGACATATAGCCGTTTTCGGCACAGCACCAGATGAGCGCCGCCGCGACCAGGGTCTTGCCGCTGCCGACGTCACCCTGTACAAGCCGGTTCATGACAGAGCCGGAGTCCATGTCGTTGATCGCCTCGGCTACCGCGCGTCTCTGTGCGCCGGTGGGGGAGAAGGGGAGAGCTGCCCAGAAGCGTTCCATGTCGCTCGGCTCCATGCGTATGCCGCTTTCCCGCGAGCGCTCCCCGCGCATGCGGCCCAGGGCGCAGGCCAGGACGAACAGCTCCTCAAAAATGAGCCGCCGCCGCGCAAGCTCCAGCGCCTCGAAGTCCTTGGGAAAGTGAATGTTCTCAAAAGCGTAAGCCGTCTGCGCAAGCTGGTTTCGCTCCCGCACCGCATGGGGCAGGATATCCGGCAGCTCATCCAGGCAGGCGTCCAGCCCCTGCCTCACCGCCTGCTGCATCAGCCGCTGGCTCAGCCCCTGGGCCACGCGGTACACCGGGACGATGCGCCCCGTGACCTTGCGCTCGCCGTCCGCCTTCTCGGCCACGGGATTGACCATGCTGCGGCGGGGCCCGTTGGCCTCAATCTTTCCGTAGAAGACGTAGCTCTCGCCGCGATGCAGATTGTCCTTGGCGTAGGGCTGGTTGAAGTAGGTGATGTCCAGCACACCGCTGTCGTCCACGGCACGCAGCTTCACAAGGTCCAGGCCCCGGCGCACGCGGGTAAGACGCGGGGTATCCGCGACCATGGCCTCCACGCACACACTCTCGCCGTCACAGGTGAGGGCGATGGGCTTTGTCTCGCTGCGGTCCTCATATTTTCTCGGAAAAAAAGAAACAAGGTCACGCAGAGAAAAGACGCCGAGCTTATTAAGCGCCTGCGCCTTTTTCTCTCCTATGCCCTTGATGTAGCGTACATCGGTATTCAGATCGCTCATGTCTTACTCCACATAGCGAAGCGTATAGCTGTTGTTGGTCAGGGTGAATTTTTCGATCAGGCCCTTGGTGCAGATGACCTCGTTGTCGGTGTTGACCAGCACCATGTCAAATCCGCCGTACTGCCGCCAGTAGTTGAGCGCTTTGCTCTGGCCCAGCACGAACATGGCGGTGGACAGGCAGTCGGCCAGGGTCCCGTCCTCGGTCACGATGGTGACGGACTTGAGGGTATTGTTGATGGGCCTGCCGGATTCGGGGTTGATGAGGTGGTGGTAGGTCTTGCCGTTTTGAATGAAGAAGCGCTGGTAGGTGCCGGAGGTGACCACCGCAGTCTGCCCCACCGAAAGCACACCCACATAGCTTGCGGTGTTGTTCGGGTCCTGAACGGCGACATTCCAGAACGAGCCGTCAGGCTTGAGGCCCAGGGTCTGGACATTGCCGCCGAGAGAGACGATGCCGCTCTTCACGCCCACATTGCGCATGGCATTGATGGCATTGTCGGAAGCGCAGCCCTTGGCCACCGCGCCGAAGCTGATGGCGGTCCCGGCGGGGAAGGACACCGCGTAGGAGCCGGAGCTCGGGAAGCTCGTGAGCACCATCTTGTCAAAGCCGCGGCGCACAAGGTCTTCCCACAGCTCCTCGTCGGTCGGCACGTAGTAGCGCCCGCTGTCAAAGCCCCACTTCTGGATGACGGGATAGATGGTGAGATCCAGCGCGCCGCCGCTCTGCTTATAGACGGTCTGCGCGGTGGAGAGCATATTTGCCACCTGGCCCGAGACAGAGACGTTGCCGCCGTTTGCGTGGTTGATGGCATAGGTGGTGCTGGTCTCAATATCGGGGTCGAGCATGTCGTTCATGGATTGGATGACGCCCTGAGCAGCGGTCAGACCGCGCTCGGCATTGCGCCCGTATGCAGTGAGCGTCATGATGGTATCCATGGCGAAGACCTGCCGCTGTGCCATTTTTGCTTCCCCGCAGCCTGCCAGCGGCAGCAGCGTGCACAGACACAGGCACAGGAGCACCATCTTTTTGAGCGTTCCAAGCTTTTTCATAGGGAGTCCCCTTTGATGTCGAAAAGATTTCCGCGGCAAAGTGCAAAACGCACTTGCCATCGGCTGGAAAGTTTGCTATAATACAGACCGTTCCCGTGAATGGCGAACACTGATATTATACCAGAATTCATGTTCGTTGTAAATACGGGCCATAAATGCGGCTGTAGCTCAGCTGGATAGAGTGCCAGACTCCGACTCTGGAGGTCGTGGGTTCGAATCCCGTCAGCCGTACCATAAAAAGACCGTCGATTTGAAGAAAATCGGCGGTTTTTGGTATTTTCCTGAGCAATTAAAAATCGGCAAAATCGGATTTGGCGCACATTTGGCGCACAACCTCCAAAAAAGCAGCGCTTACCGCTCCCGTGCTGGGAACAGTAAGCGCTTTTTTCATGCCCTGCGGAGAACGACATCGGCAATGCTCTCCGCCGCCCGCTCGTCTGCCTCCTTGATGGCGTGACTGTATATGTCTGTGGTGGTCGATACCTGCGCGTGGCCGAGGCGCTTGGAAACTGTCAGCACGTCCGTTCCGTTGTAGATCAGCAGCGAAGCCATTGTATGCCGGAACTTGTGCGGGTGTATCGGCGGCAGATCGTATTTCTTGGAGAAGTTTGCCAGCCATTGGGTGACGTTATCAGGATTCATCACGCCGCCGTCATCGCGGGTAAACACGTAATCGCTCTCAATCCAGCGGTCTCCGTTCTTCACTTTGAGGCCGTCGTAATAAGCCCGGTACAGCTTCAGGAGCTGAATGGTTTCTGCAGGGACTTTGATAAATCGTGTCTCGCCGGTCTTGGTCGTGTCCTCATAGATCCCGCTCTCTGGCGTGTAGAGAAGGGCGCGGTCAATGCGGAGCTGCTGACGATTCCAGTCAATGGCGTCCCAATGCAAGCCCATGATCTCCCCGCGACGGCAGCCGGTCACGATCAGAAGATGCGTGATCGTGCGCCATTTGACCGGCTCAAGCTCCAGACACTCCAGAATCCGTGCCAGCTCCTCCGGCTGAAAGCTGTCAGTCTCCGGACGCTCCTGTTTGGGCGGAGAGGCGCGGTGCGCGGGATTGTACGGAATCAACATCTCCTTTTCTGCCTGACTCAGTACGGCGGAGATCAGCCGGTGATAGCCGAGAATCGTCCGCGCTGAGAGCGGGCTTGTGTCCTGCGTGAGCTTGAAGAGCACTTCGGTCTTATAGCCGAGCGCCACCGCCAGGGCGTCCGCCGTGCTCTTAGAGACGGTCTGCCCGTGCACAGCAGGGCGGAACGTGGAGGCAGCCACGCCGGAGGAGCGGGCGATCTCCGCCGAACTCAACTTCTTTTCCTTCATCAGCGCCGCAATGTCCTTCTTTGGCATGGCCTTGACCGGCGCGGTTCTGATACCTTCCTCCGCCATGTTCGCGTAGAACTGGTTTAAGTGCTGCGGGCGTATATCCGTCAGTTTCAGATGTCCGATGGCGGCATTGATCCGCGGCAGCAGCTCACGATACCACTCTGCTGTCCGCCGCTTGGCTCCGCTGCGCTCCTTGAGCTTGACAACATACTCTGCATACTGAGCGAAGGTCTGCCGATTGTCCGCGATAAATCCCTGCTCGATCTGCTGCTCAAACTCGAAAGCGGCTTTCTGCACGGCCTTCTCGATCTGGCGCTCCGTCATGCCTGCCGTCGGCTTCCAGGTCATGTAATGCCGAACCTGCTTACCGTCAGTCCCGCGCCCGGTGGTGACGGTGATCTTGAATGCCGTGCCGGTCTTGCCGTCAATCCTCTTGATGTTCGCCATTCTGCATCACCTCTACCAATTCATTATAGCCGAGCACTTCTCGGAGAAGGGGATCAATCTTTTTCGATGCACGGAGTATATACATCTCCGCCATATCAAGGCTGATGTCTGTAAAAGACGACGGCATGGGACGGAGGGCGGAGGGGGCATCTGGGTTTTCTCTCGGCCGGATAAAGTGATACTGTCGGTCTATACCATCCTGCGAGGCCACTAATTCAGCGAACAGTGCCGGTAATTGTGGGCTTTCCAGTATCGCGCTCATCAATTCGGAGGCGCGGCCACCCCTCAGATTACTGATCTTGATTAGATTCTGTGTAGCAGCTAAAGAAAAGCCAAGTGTTTCATGTGTAATCTGTAAACGGTCAACCGATTGGCGGACGTCGCTGTACCCAAGAATGTAATCCGTTGTTGTTCCGTAATACTCAGCAAGTTTTACAATAGCTTCTCCATTTGGAATACGCAAATCACATTCCCACTTGTTCAGCAGCTCTCGTGATATCTTCATTCCCCGGTGCTGCAGGTCGAGCACCACACCCTGGCAGGATTTTTCCCGGCACTCACGAAGTTCGCGTAATCTGGTACCAATAGTGGCTTGGTTATCCATTCAGCGTCTCCTTCCTCATTTTTGTGTACCAAGTATTTGGCATGACGGTACATTTCGCCGTTGACTTCGGCTTATTTATCGTTTATCCTAATCTTGTACCAAGCATATCACTACTTGGGACAAAATGCAAGATAAAAATAAGGAGGCGAGCAACTTTGAATCAGGCAGAAATCGACGAGATGGCACGTCAGGAACGAAACCGGTACTTCCGGGAATACCGGGCAAGGAATCCCGAAAAAGTGAAAGAGGCCAACCGTCGTTATTGGGCGAAGCGGGCAGCAAAGCTTCGCGCGGTGAAAGAGGTGAGCAACCATGCCGAGAATGCGGACAATTGACCAAGCTGCCGCATGGCTGCGGACGAGTGACCCCGACACGGCTTTGACAAAGACGGCGCTTCGCCGTTTGGTCGTCACTGGGCAACTCCCCAGCGTCAGGATCGGGCAGAAATACCTTATTGATCTGGACATTCTCTCTGACTATCTGCGCGGAAGTACGCCGGAAGTGGTGGATGAAATGCCGGGGATTCGGAGGATTGCATTATGAGTAGAACGAAAAAAGCCGCCCCCTCTACGTGCACTGGAGGGGACGGCAACGGACAACAGTTACGGCTTGGCGGCTTCGACAACTTGTCTGACTCTAATTTTATCACAGCCTTTTGCCCAAAGCAAGGTAGTATTGCAGCACTCTTGTCAAAGGGCAGAGGAAATGCCCTCACTACGCGCGAGATTTCCAAAATCAGCGGCCTTAGTCCGCGAGATGTGACACGGGCTGTCTGTGACGAGCGGCGGCACGGTGCGCCGATCTTGTCCGATCCAGGAGCGGGGTTTTGGCTGGCGGAAACTGCTGAGGAGCTGCTCAGGTGCGTTGCTGCACTTCATCGACGTGCTGGGGAAATCAGACAGACGGCGGAGGCTCTGGAGCAGATCACGGAGGAGTATAAAGATGGAGACATATAGAGTCCTTGTGTTTGAGGGGGACATTGACGCGGTTATTGATCCCTATTCCTCGGCGCTGACGTTCAAGGATATATCCTGGGACGAAGCTGTGGAGCTTTGCCGTCTTGCCTTCTCTCAGAAGTTCGGCTGCGTATTGTGGCAGGTTCAGGAGGAAGAAAGCAATGTCTGACAAGAAGGCACGTCCTGGCGTGATGCTTTATTATGACTGCATCCGTCCTGCTTTGAAACGGCTTGACGATTCTCAATGCGGTGTGCTTCTCCGCGCTATCATCGACTATGCTGAGTATGGAGTAATACCAGAGCTCGACCCCATGACAGGTATGGCCTTTGATATGCTTATACCGAAGCTTGATCGGGACGCTGAAAAATACGAGGAAAGCCGAGAACAGCGGCAATATGCTGTGTATGTCCGTGAGAAGCAGAAGGCGGGCGAGCCATACATGAAGATTACTGAATGGCGGCTTTCAAAGTATAAGCCTCCCGACATCGGGCCGATATCTCCCGATAACGGGAGCGTCGGGCCGTATCCATCTACATCTCCATCCGCATTCACAGCCGGAGAGGTAACAGGAGAGGGATACAAGGGGGAGGGAGAAGGGGAACACCAGCGATTATACGATGAATGGCTTTCCGCACTGGACGAGAAGAACAACTCCAGAGCATGTGAGCTTGGCAACCGCCTCTTTGCTCTCGGCTATCGTGTAGACAAGCAGTCACGTAAGATGACGAGGAGGTGAACAATATGGGGATATCTTCACAGCGCAAAGGCGCAAACGGTGAGCGGGAGCTTGCCGCCGTGCTTCGGGAATACGGCTACGATATGGAGCGCGGGGGATCCCTGTCATTTGGGGAGGTTCCTGATCTGGTGGGCCTCCCCGGCGTCCATATCGAGTGCAAGCGTGTGGAGCGCCTGAACGTGCCTGCAGCAATGCAGCAAGCCGTGAAGGATTCACAGCGATTCCGGGACGGTATGCCCGCCCTGTTCCACCGCCGAAACCGTCAGCCGTGGCTTGTGACGATCCGGCTGGAGGACTTCATGCAACTCTATCAAGGGAAGGATTAAGGCTATGGCTTCTTATACCTCTGCGGACATAAAGTGCCCTTTCTACATGTACGACAATCCCCAGACCTGCAAGCTCACTTGTGAAGGGGTTCCGCAAGGCAGCACCATAACCAGTCACTTCCTGAACGGAAAGGATATGCGAGACCATATCATGCGGCGCTGTGCCGGGGATTATAAAGCCTGCGCGTGGTTCCGGGTGCTGTGGGGGAAATACGAAGTGTGAGGAGGGGTGAGAATGACCGACAAGCAGCGGCGGTTTGCCGATGAATACCTGATAGACCTGAACGCGACACGGGCATACATGACCGCTTATCCGGCAATCAAGCGCCTCCACACGGCGGAATCGAACGGGAGCCGATTGCTGAGGAATGCTGAGGTGTTGGCGTACATCCAGGAGCGGCAGCAGGCGAGGCAGGACAGGACGGAGATCACCCAGGACATGGTGCTGCAGGAGATCGCGGCTATTGCCTTTGAGACCGTTTCTGAGGCCGTGAGCGTCAAGGAAAAGCTGCGCGCGCTGGAGCTGCTGGGGAAACACTTGGGCATGTTCGAGCGCAGGAAGGACGCGCTGGACATTGAGGAGCAGGAGGCCAGGATCGCAAAGCTGCGCGCGGAGACTAAGCAGCAGGAGAGCAGCGAGGAGCGGGCGGTCATTGTCCGGTTCGTTGACGTGAACGGGGCCGAAGCATAAGAAGACCGCCGTCCTGATCTGGGCGGCGGTGTCAATTATATAGTCAAAGGCTTATCTTATCCATAATGGCGAACTTATATCCTGCTGCTCTCCCTCCGGCGGCTGCGTTCTTCTCTTATCCCCTGAATACGTCCCGCGTCAAAGATCGCGGCATACATCCAGGCGATGGGGTGGGGGCCTCGGTGCTGCTCGCTGCAAGCCCGCTCGTATTCGTCGGCTATCTCCTTCGCGGTGTACGCGCTGCCGGTGGTACTGTACTTCATGGACAGGGTGACGGCCTCCGGCACGTCGATAAGGCGGGGGATTGGCTTTCCGTTCATTCCTCGCTGCCCTCCTTTACGGCTTTCTGGAGTGCTGCATAGCGCGTGGGGTTGTCGAGGATCGCGCCCAGGGCTTCGACGATGCCCAGGGAGATAAGGTAGGCGCTGTCTATAAACTGCGCCTTGTTCCCTTCTGCCGGGTCGGTGTGAAATGCGGTCTCCAGCAATTCGTGAAGGGTATACATGCGGGTCACAATGTCGGGGTTCTTCATGGTCAATTCCTCCTTGTCAATTTGAGGGAGGCCGTGCTATACTGTGCATGGCCTCCTTGTGGGTCAGTCTCTTGCGCTCTTGCTTTCCACGGCTTGCGCAAGGGGCTTTTTTCATGCGCTGATAAGAAAGCGGCAGGTGGTGGTCGGCTTGCTGTACTCGGTGTAGAGGTCGGCGTGGTCGGCCTTGAATGCCTTGCTGTCGAAGCGGCTGCTGTTGACGTTCTTCCAGCTTGCCTTCCAGCCGTCCCCGGTCAGGACTTCCTGCCCCCGGTCTACCATTGCGCCCTTGATCTTGTCGGTCAGGGCCTCGGCCTCGGCTTGCAGCTCCTCGATCATGGCACGGACA
>Ga0247609_10003694_pt1 | contig 15443 bp, 2 predicted proteins | sample 172DNAGHGlowgp2_FD_193487 | JGI IMG/M metagenome (GOLD analysis project Ga0247609, IMG submission 193487) | Sheep rumen microbial communities from Palmerston North, Manawatu-Wanganui, New Zealand - 1728 DNA GHGlow gp2 | ecosystem: Host-associated > Mammals > Digestive system > Stomach > Rumen ...
AATTTAATTATTGTTGAAATGGGGATTGGGGATTGGGGATTGGGGATTGGGGATTGGGCCCAATCCCCAATCCCCAATCCCCAATCCCCAATCCCCAATCCCCATACTCACATAATTTAATAAATAATTTTTAATTAATTAATATGAAAATATAAATAAATAAATAAATTTAATTAATTATTTTAAAAAATAAATATTATTTTTCTGTCTCAATTTCTTAACTAATTTTCACATTAATTATTTTTAACATAAAAACTATTTTTTGTTCTTATAAATTCAACCAAAAAAAATTTTTTAAATTAATGAGTAAGTCATTCTATTTCTTTGTATACTATCCAAGATATGAAAAAGAAAAAGAAAATGACGTAGAATTCGTAGAGCCTAAAGAGAAGGAGCAAACACCAGAATGCATTTTTTCATTAGAAGAATTTGAGAATGGGATATTTTATTACAAAAAGATTTTTAAGGTCACTCCAAAAGAAACCAAGGGAAAAAAATCAACATCATGCTATTATGTTTTTGAAATAGGAGAGGAGGAATACGATATTTCTTTCAAAAAGAATAGTACTTTTATTTTTGATGTAAATCTTAAAGTGGGTAAAGCTGCAATTCCTATAAGGAGAGAAATTAGCCAAAAAATCATAAAGTACATCGACAAGTTAAATTATTTTATTGAAGCACTAAAAGAAAACGGTGAAGAAGAAAAGACGGATGAATTATATAAAGATGCTATCTCATTAAATTCAAGTTTAAAACAATTTTCCTTTATGATTTCACTTTTTTTGAAAATATATCAAAAAAAAGACTTGTGTTCTGAGCTGATTAATAATTTCAAGGAAATGAATAATGATCCTAAGCAAAGTGATAAAAACATTGATCGAGAAGCTTATTTAAAAGATTACACTTCTAAATTCAATGATATTATATCAGAATCCGATAAACTGGTGTCTGATAATAAATATGACCCTATTGCATTTTATGGTGTTATGCTTTGCTATTTAAATTATTACGACTATAAAAATTTTATTTCTCTTATGAATGATTTATTCGAGAAGAAATCTGAACACCTTTATGAAATATTGCTTATTTATAATAAGCACTTAATAAATCCTTTAAATCAAAATTTCGAATTTTTTAATAAATTTATTAGTCATTCTATCAAAAACAAAAATTTTGATACTTTTAAAGTAGGATTAAGCTATATAAAAGATATAGAAATTTTTATAGAAATAATAGAAAAAAACAAAGAAAGTATTTTTAATACATATATCAAAGCTGAACCTGATGCTGAGAAGAAAAAAAAGAAATATGTAGAATTAGGAAAAAATTTGAAATTTATAAGGGCAGAAAAAACTGAGGAATATGGAGATGAATTCGAAGAAGAGGAAAAAGAAAAAGAAAAAGAAGAGATACCTCCATCAACTGACACTTTATTTAGTAACATTTCTCAAACAAAAGAACCTGAAAGAATTAAAGGTCATTCTAATAAAGCAAAAAGTTTCAAGAATATTAAAGAAGATAATCTTCATATAAATATAGAAAAAAAAGAAAAAGAAAAAGCTTTTAAAACGATAGGGGCTATTAAAGATATCATTTCCTTTTGTAAAAAAAATGGAATATTTTTGGTTCACTTTACCAATGATTTTTGGCAATATATTTTATATTATTTTAAAGAGCCTACACAAAATAATATTCAAATATGCTTTGGAATAAGAGAAGCTTTTATTAATTATTATAATTTAGTTATAAAAACTTTTACAAAAAAAGTTTCCAATATTAAAAAGGAGGCTCAAACTTGTTTTGATAATGATGAATTTGCTTTTTTACTTGATGATATAATCAAAAGATATATAACAAGTAACAAAACTCTGAAAAATATTGAAAAATTGAATTTTATAACTCGGTATAATCCTTATTATATAGAACCTAAATTTCATGAGAGAGTGGATTCTGATATATTTAATTCTTTTGATTTAAATGTTATTGATAAAGAAACTATTGATGATTTTAGAAATTTAAAATTCGAAAATGTTTTTAAAGGAAAAATAAATGATTTTATTCGGGAATTTATTTCTAAAATAAAAAATATTTCGAATTTTCAAACTGTTATTAAATTAATAAATTTCAAGAGAATCATTGCAATTGAGCCTAAAAGTATGAAAAGATTTTTAGATTTTTTGAATAAGAAATTTGATGATATTATTCAAAAAGAAATTGAATCATTAACAGATAAAGATTCAACTAAATTAGACAAAGCAATAAAAGTTGTTGCAGATTTAGCTATATTATTTTTTACATATGAAGAAAAAGACCTTAAATTAAATTTCGAAAAAGAAAAAATTAAGAAATTATCCAAAAAAATATTTCCGTTAATTTTCATAGAAATTATTAAAATTTACGTTGACCAAAAAGAAAAAGAGAAAGAAAAGAAAGACAAAGAAGAAAAAATAAATGAGGAAGAAAAAAACGATGAAGAAGTAAAAAATGATGAAGATGAAAAAGAAGAGCAAAAAGATTTAGAAGAGTTAAAAGATTATATTTTTGGAGAATTCGTTAAAAAATTGGAAAGTCAAAATGATATAGATAATATAATAAAATTAATTGAAGTCATTGAAGGAAAAGAAAAAAATAAAAAGGCAAAAGAAAGTGAAGAAAAAAATCAAAAAATAAAACAGGAAAGTAATATTAGAGAAATTATTTTAAATGAATTTTTAAATAAATTATTTAATGAAAAAAGCAAAAATTTATTTTCTAAAATTGATTTTTTTGAAGAGGAAAAAAATCTACAAATATCTTTATTATGTACTCTTTAAGAAAAAGAAAAAAAAAAAAAAAGTGATGAGTTATATTATGATAATATAATAAAATTATTGCAAGAAATAAGAGGAGATTTGGATGGTAATATAAAAAAAGAAACACTTGAGAAATTTTTAAACATAGATAAGGCATTAATAGAGAAAACAATAGTTTTTAAAGATTCTTTATTAAACAGAAGATTAAATTTAATCAAATTAATATTAGAAGGCTTTAATCCTGAGACAAAATATAACGAATTAAAAAAGCAATATGATAAAATAAACGGTGAAATAGAAAAATTAGAAAAAACTAAAGAAAATATAATAATATATTTTAACAAAACTTATCAAGAATTTTTACAAAATCTAATAGAGGTTATTAATAATAATAAAAATAAGGAGATAAAAGAATATAAAGAGGGAGGAATCAAAGCTTTACTTGATGAATGTGATAAATTGGAGGAAAAAACCCAAAAAATTTCAAGAATAAAAAATTTTTTACTTTTTAATACCATATATGAAATGAATTCAACTGGTGATGAAAATAATAGTTATAATAAAGCGATTAAAATATTGGATGATGAAATAGGCAATTCACTAAAGACATGTAATGCTACTCAAATTTATGAATCGTATAAAGATATATTTGAAAAAATTAGAGAAAAAATAAGTAACAATGAAGAAAAAGCTCAACAATTCATTCAAGATTTAACGAAATATTACAAATTAGATAACAAAGATTTAATTGAAAAATTAACTATTTTATTTAAAAGCAAAAAATATGAAAAAGATATAAATAGTATAATTTTCTTTTTTAGTTATTTCCAAAAAGATAATCAAGAATGGAATGAAAAATTATCAAAAGAAAAATATAAGGATATATCTAAAAATTCTTTTAAAGATATTTTATTTAAATTAGAAGAATTACAAAAGAATGGAATATATGATTATAATAATATAGAAGGCTATAATAAATTATTCACGTGCTTAAATGAAAAGGAAGAAGCTTTTGAATTTTTATTTGAAAAAATAGGGAAAAATATTAGTGATTTAAAAGATAGAATACAACCATCCGATAAAAGGATAGAAATACAAGATATTATAGATACAGAGCAATGCATATCAAATATTGAATATATGAATAAAATGAACGATAATTTCAAAATCCTTACGTATATAAAAAAAAATTTAAAAGAATCTGTAATTGAGCAATTTGACAGTTATTCTAAGAAATTTGAAATCATAATTGAATTGGATAGGTTTTATGATTCTTCAGAAGATTATTATATAGATGTCAAAAATATTATCGATAAAGAATTCATAATTAATATTGAGCAAGATTCACAGAATTTTTTATATACAAATGAAAAAGATGAACGCAAAGAAATTTCAATGGAAGACTTAATTAAACTAAAAAATAAATTGCATAATATAAATGAAAAAGAAAAAGGAAAAGAAAGTAATAATATAACTTCTTCAAATATAAAAAAACCAAAAGATTCAAATGATGAAATGAATAAAAAGCGTGAAAAATTATTATTCTTTAAAAAAATAATTAATAATATAGAATTAATAGTTAATGAATATATGAAAATTTTAAGAACTAAAGGTAGCAGTTTACCTATAAAAATAATGATAAAAATAAATAAAAATGAAATAAAATATTTTCTTGGTGAGAAAGAAACTTATTTTGAAAAAGAAAATCAAAACGAAAAAGATGGTATTAAAGATTTCTTAATTAAAGCAAAAGATGACTATATTAAACTATTAAAATCCGAATCTGAGCAAAAGATGAATTTGAGATTTCTATGTGGAAAACAATTCAGGAGCTTGATGAAGCATTTAGAAACTGGTTATAAAATAGACTCCTTTTTAAGATATATTTTAAATTATAAAGATAATAATAAACAAGTAAAAGAAGGATTAAAGGCAATACATAGAGCTGTTACTAATTGGATAGATAATCATGAAATATATGAAAAAGATTCATTTAAAAATATTAATAATTATATAAATTCTTTATTTGAAAATAATAATAAACAATTTTATGATAAAATGACAATAATTTCAAATGAAATGGAAGAATATAAAGGAATATATTCATATGAATGCGAAGAAAATTCAATGGAAGAGTTTATAATTAAAGTTTTTTGGGATAAACTAAATCAATTACCTATTGCACAAAATGTGCTAATCACAAGTAAAGAAACTTGCGAAGAAGAAATACAATCATTTTTATATAGGGCAATTTTATGTAATTATAATTCTTTATTTGTTGTGGAAATAAGTGATTCGTTCTCTGAGCAACAACAAAGTATAATGAATAGTTATATAGATCAATTATTAACATATAAAAAAAGAGATAAAAAATGCGAAAAAAAAAGAACTCAAGATTATATGGATTCATGTTTATTATTTATTTATGGAAAAGAATATAAGGATAATTTAATTACTTTTTCAAAAGAACTTAAAAAATTAGAGCAACAACAATTGAATTTAGATACAATAGAAAAGGCTATTGAGAAAAATAAAAATGTATTTTTGTCTGAATTAGGAAATGTAGAGGTTTTTTCTTCGGATATTTGCGGTTTAGGGAAATCTGGCAAAATTAGAAAATTAATAGAAGATAAGAAATTAAAAAAATTCCATTTTCCTTTGGGAGGTATTTTATCTAAAAAAATAATTTTTGATAAATTAGAAAATTTATTAAATAAAATAAAATTAGAAAATTATAAAGATGTCGCAGTGCATCTTGATTTGACAGAATCAAGAGAAAAATCAATAATGAACGAATTTTTATTTTCTTTCCTGATTACAAAATTTTATTCAAATAATGAAAATATAATTTATATACCTAACGATATTCATATTTATGTTGAAATACCAAATTGTTTTGAAGATTATTTATCCAAATTTAATTTATTGAAAATATTTAAAAGAGATAATATCACATTTGAAACCATGCCAGGATATAATTATCCCAAAGAAATAATTGAAATTTTTAAAAGAATGTTAGAAATTGATTCAAATGAAAAAATAAAGGAATTTGTTGAGAAATATATTGGAATTACAAGGCCTCAGCCTTATTCTTTTCATCAAATAAATATATTTATTAAGCTTTTTATTTCTCAATATAATCAATTTGAGAGTAAATTAAGATTTTTAAGAGGAAAAAAAGATGTGACTGAAGAATGTATTTCAGAATTCGCCAAATGTACCCAATATTTCACTAATGGAAGTTTCGCCAAATTAATAGCAGGAATTGATAAAAATAGTAATAAAGATTATATAGATGAATTATCTGAAAAATATGAGAATGATTTAAAAAAAATGAAATTTAAATCACCATTAATCTTTATAATTAAAGAAAAAATGATATTTGATGAATTTTACGTACCAACAAAAACAACTAATGAATATGAAAATCCAGGGGCTTATTTAAAAAGGATGAAAGAATTATTAAATATCCCAAATGAAGTAGATAAAGATATTGGTGAGTTAAAATCTTTATTATCAATAATTGGACAAGAAGGTAATAATTATGTAATAACAAATGATAACTTTAAAAAAATGATTTTATTAATATATAGAATAAAAGCAAATGTTCCAGTAATTATCATGGGAGAAACGGGATGTGGCAAAACTGCCCTTATAATAAAATTAAATCAAATATTAAATAATGGTGAAACAACAGTTGAAATAATAAATATCCATCCTGGAATTGATGATGCATCATTATGTGATATTATGGATGAAAAAGATAAAATAGCAAAGGAGAAAAAAAATGAAGAATTATGGCTATTTTTTGATGAAATAAATACATGTAAATCTTTATCATTACTAACAGAAATATTTATAAATAGAACATATAATGGGAAAAAAATTAGTGATAATATACGTCTTATCGGTGCTTGTAATCCCTATAGAAAAAGGAAAGGCGATAAAGAAAAATGCGGATTGAGTTTTCCTGATGATACAGATAATGATTTAGTTTATTTAGTAGAACCTCTTCCTGAATCGCTTTTATATTATGTTTTTAGTTTTGGCTCAATAGATGAGGAAGATGAAAAAAAATATATTTATAGTATAATAGAAGGTTTATTTACTAAAGATGAAGAAGATTTGCATGAAATAACAAAAGAAGCAATTTCACAATGTCATATTTATTTAAGAAATATTTATGGTTCTTCTGTTGTTTCTTTGAGAGAAATTGCTAGATTTACAAAATGTGTTGAATTTTTCAAAAAATATTTCATTAAAAAAAATAAGTATGAAAACAGAAAAAATGATGATAAAAATAATAAAATAAGGAGCATTATATGCTCTCTTTATTTATGCTATTATATAAGAATAAATAATTCTGCCACTAGAAATAATTTTGATGTTTCATTAAGACCTATCTTATTTGAATTAATAAATAGGAAAAAAACTGAAGAAAAAGGTGAAAAAATAATTAATCAAATTATAAATGAAGATTTTAAAAATGAAATTTTGTCAAGGCCTGAAGAACAAAATATAAAAAATAATTTCAGTGATTTTATTAAAGTAGAACAAGATTATTTAATAAATCAAATAGAATTAGAAAAAGGCATTGGAAAAAATACTTTAATAAAAGAAAATGTATTTTTATCTTTCGTATCCGTTGTGACAAATATTCCACTTATAATAATAGGTAAACCCGGTTGTGGAAAAAGTTTAAGTTCTAAATTAATCAAAAACTCAATGAAAGGGAAATATTCAAATAAAAAATTTTTTAAACTTTTTCCAAGAATCATTCAAACATACTTCCAAGGTTCAGATACGACTTTACCACAAGATGTTGAAAATTTATTCAAAAAAGCAAAAGATAAATTAAAATATTATAAAGATCATCCTGAATTAGAAATGCCCATATCTTTGGCTCTTTTCGATGAGCTTGGGCTTGCAGAAAGATCCAAATGGAATCCTCTTAAAGTATTACATTCTAATTTAGAATACACAGGGAAAGATGCTGGTGTTAGCTTTATCGGAATAAGCAACTATAGCCTTGATGCAGCAAAAGTAAATAGAGCTTTAGTCTTAACTGTGTCAGATTTAGATAGTCAATTTGACGAATTAAAAGAAACATCGAGTAATATCGTTGAGAGTATTTCCCCTAAATTAAAGAATCATGTTATTTTTGAAATACTTTCAAGTGCTTATTTCAAATATAAAGAGCAATTACAAATTATTAAAGAATTGATAGTCTTTAAAAAATATATTGATTCAGTAATGAATAGAAGTTCACTAAACATTCTTCAAAATCAAGATATAAAAGAGAATGATGGAAATCAAATAGCGCAAAGTGAAATAGAAGAAAATGAAGAAAATAACCCTGAAAAATCTGTAAAAAGCAAAAAATCTGATACTATTTTAACACCAAAGGAAGAAAACAAGCCTACAGAAAAAAGAGAATTTGAAGCTATTAAAGTCACAAAAGCATTTCAAAAATTATTATTAAAAGAAAATAAACTTCAAAAAGATTTTCATGGCTATAGAGATTTTTATGATTTAATAAAAGGAGTAGCTAATGAATTAGCAAAATCGGGAGATATCGGCGATATAGAAATAGTTGAAAAAATAATAAAATTTATTGAAAGAAATTTTGGTGGGATTAGCTACAAAATAGATATAGATTATAATTCAAAATTTGGTAATATGGAAAATCAAATTAAATCAATTGAAAATCTTTTATCAGATTGCAATACATTTAAAAAAGGAAAGCCTTGTAAAGTGAGTTCAGTGTTTTTATTCAAAAAATTACATAATATAGCCTGCGAAGAAAATAATTCATTCAATTTGAAAATAGATAAAAATAAACTTAATGATTATAATATAAATGATTGTTTAAAAGATAATATAGATGATATAAACAGTCGATATTTGTTAATGGAAATAGATAAATCACTTACTCCTTTAATAATCCAAAATATTAAAATACAAAATCCTCTAAAAGATATAATAATATATGAAGGAAGCTCATTTGAGGAAGATAATAATAAAGAATATAGATATGAAATAATAAATAAAATTCAAAAGGATGCGAAAGAAGAAAAGTTAATAATAATAGAAAATTTAGACCAAATCCATGCATTTTTGTTCGATTTATATAATATGAACTATCAAATCATCGAAGAAAAAAAATTTGCAAGAATATGCTTGGATAATTTCGATGAGCAATTAGTTGAAATTAACAGTAAATTTAGGATAATTATTTTAGTTGAAAAAAAATCTGTTAAAAAATGGAGTTTACCAGCTTTGAACAGATTTCAAAAAATGAATGTATCATCTTTTGATAAATTATTGGATAAAGGATTAGAAACAATATCTCAAAATTTAATTGATGAATTTAACTTAACAAAGAGAATAGAAAGATATAATTATAATGAGATACAATATTTACTTAATGATTTATTAATTAATTGCAAAGATATAAATATTCAAGGATTGATTTATAATTTATATAATTTATGGAAAGAGTCAAAGAAGAAAAGAGATAAGGACGAAAAAAAAGAGGAAAAAATAGATGAAAACAAAATTAAAGAAGATGTCGTAAATAAAGTTTATAAGATTTTACCTCAAGATATGGTGGCAATTTTACCAAAAAATAATATTATTAAAATAAAATATTTAGAATTAAAAAAATATAATAATTTCGGCGATTATATAAGCAAGAATGATTATAAAAAATATAGAATTTCAATCATATATACTTTTTCAGGTATAGGAAAAGATGATGGGCTGAATTTTAATATTTCAGAAATAAGGAGTGAAAAGGGATTTAAAATTAAAATAGATGAATTAAAAAATAGAAATGAAAATAATCAAATAAAAAAAGAAGATTATATATGTATTCATTTTAAGCAAAATGATTCAAAAAATATTAAATTTATAACTAATTTAATTTTATATAATTTAGAAGAAAAAAAAGAAAACAAATATAGTTATATTATTATAGTACATATTAATAGGAATTTTTCTCAAAAAAGTGAAACTATTTATTCCTTACCTGATATAAATCCTGATATAAATCAATTATTTATAGATAATTTGGAGACCAATAATAATATAACATTAAAAGACATTTTAGGGAAAGACTTTAATGTATTATTAGAGGAGAAAAAAGAAGATTTGAAATTAGAAGAAGAATTTTATAAAACTCTGAAGAATTTTTTGAAAAAAGAAATAGATGAAAATGGACAACTGAATATTGATAACAAAACAGAATATATTAAAGGAATAATAAATTATATTAAAGAAACTGAATCAATTAAAGAAAGAATAATAAAAAGTACTTATAAATTAATGGGTGAAAAAAAAGACGACGAAAATTGTGATGAAGTAATTGATAAAATTTTTAAGAATAAACTCATTAATAAATTTACTATTGATATTGTTTCTTGTATATTAGATTATATTAAAGAAGAAATATTCAATAAATATTTAGGGATTATATTTAGAATACTTGAAGATAATAATATATTAACAACATTATCTGAGCTTTATCACAGAAATTTTAAAGGTATTGATAAAAAAGATGTTGACGATATAGTAGCCGAATTTTTAGATAATATAACATTCGATAAAAATAGTTATAATTGCAAATTTTCGTATAATTTTAATATTCCTGGATTTTACAACTTTTATTTTAATCTTTCTGATTATATTGAAAAAAATATTGCCAAAAAATATTTCAATAATGAAAAAAATTTAAGAAGTTTACTAAAAGAAGATATCCAAAAGATAATAGAATTTCATAATAAAGAAGATGAGCTTTTGGAAGAAGTTTATAAAGAAATCCAAAAAAATAAATTTGTATTTGGCAATATAAATAAAATTTCAAATGATTTAATTTTCAAAGACTATGTTACTTTTTATTTAAAGAAATATAAAGATAGTTTTGGTATTTATAATAATGAAGACATATATCATAAAATATTAGAATTACTTCTAAATTTAAAATTTAATAAGGAAAATAGGATAATGAAGCTTGGTAATAAAGCAAATAGTTTATTAATAAAAATAATATGGATAGAATCTAATGTTAATTATATTTTAAGTATTTATAAAATAATTGATATTGCTTTGAATATATATGAAAGCAATGAAGATGAAAATAAATCAAAAGAAATAATATATAAAAGCATTGAAGATTTAATAAAAGCAGAAAGTATAAAATATATTACTAATGAAAAGAAGAATCCCAAACATACAAAAGAAGTGAATGAATGCTTTTATAAATTATTAGCCAGTTTTTGTTATAGTATAACTTCTGATGAGATAAAATTAATTGATATTAGTGAGCCTAAATCCAAAAATGAAATACAAATTGAAATTAATGAATATTGTGGTTATTTAAAAGAAATTAATAAAATAATGCAAAATTTGAACGATGAATTATATATATTTTTAAATGAAATGTATATCATTGATGAATTAATCAAAATTATTGAAATATTTAAAAAAATTAAATCATATGATAAGATCCAAAAAATAAATGAGATAAAAAATATAATAAGAGAAAATGCAGAAATTATACAAAAATATGCCCTTAATCAAGAACAAACTCAATTTAGTCAAAAATTAATTACAAATTTTAAAGAGATGTATAGTAAGATAATTGTTGAAGAAGAAAATAAAGATAAAGATTATTATGATAAATTAGGATATATACTTTTTAAAGAAATTAAAAAAATTCCTGATATTTCTTATCGTTGCGAGATATTAGAAAAATTATTGCTTGAAAAAGAAATAATAAAAAAATCAAATAATATATTTCAAATATTGTTAAAAAATTATTTAAAAATAGATAAATATAAGGATAATAGAAAAAATATAGCAGAAAAAGATGATAATATATTAAAATTATTAGAGAAAGAAATAGCTAATAACTTTGTGCTTGAAATAACATTATTATATCTATTTGAAAAAAATTCATTAATTTATATTCAAAATATTTTAAAGAATAAAAATGAAAAAGAAAAAGAAAAAAATAAGATTTATTTAGACGATGAGCCTCTCGATATTTTAAAAGAATGTATCGAATCATTAGAAAATTATTTGAATAATAAAGAAAAGAAAAAAAGTGCAGCAAAAAATAAAGAAATAAGCAAATTATTTTGTTTAAGTTATATAAAAATATTTATAACCATTTTTATTAAAATATTCAAGGATGAAAATCCAAAATGGAAAGACCCTGCAAAGATAATAGAAGTAATTAATGAAGATAATAACACATGTAAAATGATAAGAATATATGTTTATAAAATTCTTTATAATAATTATAAAATAGATTTCTTTTTAGATGAAGAAAATATTAGTAACTATAAATTGGAAGATTATAAAGATTATGCTGATTTTATTAAAATTGAAGATTTGAGTAATTTATTCAAACTTGATTATAAAATAAAAACAATAAAAGATGGTTATTTTTCAGAAGCAAGCACAGCAATAGAAAAATACAAAAAAGATGATTTTAAGAAAGAAATAAAATCAATTAATTATGATTTAGATGAATATGGAATTGACAATTTTTATATGGCTTCATTTAATTTAATATTATTAAATTGGCAATTAAAAAAGAAAGAAATAAATCAAAATTTCTTTAATAATATATGCAAACCTTTATTTGAAAATAAAAAATTATTATGGAAAGCAATTGAATTATTTTATAATCCAAAAATATTTGAAAATATTTCAGATAAATATGAAATCAATACGAATAATAATATATCATTTTTATTCGGATATCGTTTTTGTTTAAATATAATATTTTCTAAAAATGAAAAATGTTTATATTATTCTTTATATGAAAGCGATAAAATTAATTATCTAAAAGAAGAATTTTATCCAGGTAATGATGCCAGGGTTAATTTAGTTTATTCTCAAATTTTAAATCATTTTAAAGTAAAGCCTGAAGAAGGTTGCTATGTTTGTTTATGCGATAAAATGTATTATCACTCTGTGCCTTCAGGTTTTCCTGGAAAAATGGAACATAATATGACATGTCCAAAATGTTCAAAGAATATAGGAACAGAAAATAAAATGTGGGGACTTTCAAAGGATATAAAAATCGTGAAAAGAGATGGCTATTATAGAATATTTAAAAACGAAAATGAAATTGAAGAAATAAAAAAGAACAAAAAACTTAGAGAGAATTTGAATGAAATAAATTATATGACTCTTGAACAGTTTAAAAAGAAATTTGCATATAAGATTGAAAAGGCAGGTATTTATTGTTCTGATGCTAAAAACTTTAAAAATACTAAAAAGGTTATCAGAAATTTAAGTCAAGTTGTATATAGATTGTTGAATTATATTTTGTATTCAAATTTATTCTTTGCGAAGTTAATTTTAAATAAAAACGATTTCGATAATTACTTACCAAAGAAAAATAATTCTGAAAAAATGACTTGGGGAGAATTATTATCTGAGAGTTGGAATATATTGAAAAATGAATTATTAAAAGAAAATATAGATTCAATTGAAGAATTTATGAATTTTATATTTTCTGATTTATTCCTTATATTAAGCAAAGTAAATAAAATAGATAAATATAATGATTTAATTGAATTAGAAAATAATCTAGAATCAGAAATCCAAGATTTAATGAAGAAATTTAAAAACAAAGATATTTCAAAGGATTTAAAAGAAAATGAAATCGAAGAAGATAAAGAATCATCGATAAATTTATTAAAAGAAAAATATATTAGTGATTATTATGACAAAAATGAATTTCCATTTTATGAATACTTTTATTATACTGATTATCTAAATGAAAAATTCATATATGAAAAATTGAGTCTTTTTGATGAAAGAGAATATCCAGTATTGAAATATTATTTAGATCATAAAATCAATAAATTAGATGAAGACAATAAATTTACTCCAAATAATTTGCTAGTTTTTAATAAAGTATTAAATTTAATTAACCAAGCCTATTTTAATAACATATCAAGAGATCAGGCAGAAAAAAAGAAATTAAACACTGAAGAAATATATCTTAAAAATAAAGACTTGATTGATAAATTTATCAACTTTTATAATAGTTTAAACATGGGCAATGAATTAAATAGCCAAAATAATTTAAGCGATTTTTTCATAGATGATACTAATAATTTCGGAAAAAATTATAAAATAATTTATCAACAATTTATAAAGGAATATAACCAAATAATCGAAAAATTAATAGACACGAAAATAGAAAAGGGTATATTAGGAGCTAATTACAAAACTAGTGTCGATGTACAACAAATAAATGAAACAGAATTATTTACATTAAATTTACCTAATAAGGTTTCATTTATAGAAATAATATTTAATGCTTCTTATAGAAAAATACTTGACATTGTTCCTATAAATTATAAACTTTATAAAGAATACGTAATTAATTATGATTATATTGAAGAAATGTTGACAGAATTTTTGCTAAAAAATAAAAAATTATTAAATGATAATATCACTGAATTTATTTATAATAATGAAGTATTTAGCAACCAAGTAACTAATATATTTACATTATTAAAAGAAAAATATAAAACCCAAATGGGTATATATGATAAAGTGAATATATATAAATTTTGCACAGGAAATAAAAATCAAAATTTGTATAAAAATATACTTAATGATTTTATCACATTAATAAAATACTTAAATTCTAAAAATAAAGAAAATGAGATTAAGGCAGAAGCCAAAATATATGAAGTAATAAATGATATAAAAGATAGTATATCAAAAGATTTTATAAAATTATTTGAACAACAAAATGAGTTGATCATTGGTAAAACTCCAGATATTTTTGATTATTATTTAAAAGTGATTTCTGAAGACATAATTAAAGAGATTAAAAAATGTCAAAGTAATTTGGATAAAATTGCAAAAGAAAAAATAATAAATTATTATAAAAATAAGCATCATATTAGTAAACAAGATTTAGCCAGTGCCATCAGATTATTTATGACTTTTGTACTATTTCCTGAAGAACAAAAAAATAAAATTAAATCAAACAATAATAATATAATTAAATATTTAACATCACCTGATTTATGGAAAAAAGATATATATAGTGATGTAGACAATTTCAATAAAAATTTAAATGAATTGAAAGAAATGAATATTAAAATTAATCAAATTAATTCCTTATATGAAGCTTTAGGAAAGGATATTGAAAAAAATTATTTCGATGATGTTATAGAAATGATAAAAAAAGAAGAAGAAGAAGAAGGAGGAGAGGAAGAAGAAGATGAAGAACAAGGAGGAGGAAGCGATGTTGATGATGACGGCAATAGAGATTAATAGTTTTTTAAATAATATTTAAATAGATAAAATATAATTATAAATCAACAAAGATAATAAACTAAATTTATTAATTGGTATAAAATTTTTTTTTCCTTTTTATTTATACTTTAAATTAAATACTTTATTTATTATACCATTTTTTGCATTTTTAATTAAATAATTATTTTATCATAAAATAAATAATTTTAAATTATTTATTTTATTTATTCATTTAATTATTTATTTTTTATTTATTTATAAATCAATGGGGATTGGGGATTGGGGATTGGGGATTGGGGATTGGGGATTTGGCCCAATACCCAATTCCCCATCCCCAATCCCCGATTCCCAATC
>Ga0247609_10003695_pt1 | contig 15443 bp, 17 predicted proteins | sample 172DNAGHGlowgp2_FD_193487 | JGI IMG/M metagenome (GOLD analysis project Ga0247609, IMG submission 193487) | Sheep rumen microbial communities from Palmerston North, Manawatu-Wanganui, New Zealand - 1728 DNA GHGlow gp2 | ecosystem: Host-associated > Mammals > Digestive system > Stomach > Rumen ...
AGATTCAATGAAAGCTGAATATGGTGTTTGACTTTCATCATACAGACTTTGAGATGAACAAATCACGTTTTGAAGCAAATCTTGAAGCTGAACATCATCAATGACATCTGATGATATATATTTCAGTTTCACAGCATTGCTTGACAAATACAAGAACTTTAATTTGCCACTATAAAAGAAACGATGTGAATTCTTTACAATAAAAAAGCAACATTGTATTCATATTCGAGAAACGAGAAATGAGTTTCATCGTATTGAAACGAGTGAACATTGTTCGCTTGCAACATACAGCCATTGAATACAAAAGATTGAATTGAATGAGCTGATTTCTTGAAGATGAAAAAATTGTATTCAGACAAACAGCTGAATGTTTGAGACAAAGTTGTTTGTGATTGAATCACATATATTGTTGATAGAACAGAACATCGAGACTGAACAAAAAGAAAGTTCTTCAAATCATTTATAATTGAAAGCAATTGAAACTAATGGACGTCAAACTTGAATGAGACCGAGACAAACTATTCAAACTGTGAGACAGTGTTTCGTCAGCTGTTCAACTGATTCTGACAGATGTGTGATTGCTGATTCAGAATAGTGCGAAGAAAAACGCACCAGTTCGAAGACGTGAGCAATACCCAAACACACCGAGCAATCAGAAAAGAAGATGATGAACATTGAGAAAGAGTATTTGAGCAGATTTCGATTTCATTCAAAGATGAACAGTGATTGTTTGAAGTGATGTCAAATATGCAAAAGTTCGTGAATATGTGAATAATCTAAACCCAGACACGAAAAGATATTTGCGAAGATGATACACTGACAACAAGAACGAGATTCAAAAAATCATCAATGAAAATTTATCAAAAGAATTGAAATAGAAAATGACAGCAACATACAGCTTCAAAGAAATTTGAGATACAATATATCAATATATGAATCAAATCAAAGATGAAGATTTGAAGCTTTGAGCTGTTTTCAATCACGACATCAAAGTCGAGAATTGAATCAGTCTGCCAGCGATAGTTATTACACCAAGCAATTGAGCAGTCAGTCTTCTTGATAGTTGTTCGTATGAAAATCAAATCAACTATACTGTCAGACTTTTCGACAGAACGCAGAAAGACTATTCAGATATTGAAGACAATATGAGAATAGTTGCTGATATGGTGCTTCAAAAGTTGAAACAAATCTGAACAATTACTTGGAATAATAGCAACTGAAAGACTGTGAAATGTGAATTCGATTATGAGCGATGATTCACAGATACACAAGAGCCATTGCGTGTATTCGAAATCACTTGCAGATTCACATCAGTTGAAGAATAAGTTTATTTCTTAATTGAAAGAAAATGGCGAGAAAATGCAAGAAATGTCCAGAAAGAGAAGAAATCACAAATGTTGAGACAACATCTGAAAAGAAGTTCACATTCCCAACATTGTGAATCACAGTTGAAGCGAAGAATCTTGAAGAAGCATACAAGAAAGTGAAAGCTTTGACTGATTACAAAAACAAATCGATTGACTAATTTTATTCAATAATCAATTATCAAAATGTCAGACGCATTTATCGGAAGAAAGTCAGCAATATGACTTTGAATAGAAACAACGAGATGAACAGCTGTTCAGCCAGTGGTATGGCTTCCAAAAACAGCGTGAGTTCTAAACCCAACAACAGAATCAGCAACAGATGATTCTTGATATGGTGTGATTGATGAAGTATATGATTCATTCACAACGAAGAACAAGTCTTGAATCAGTCTTGAATGAGTTGCAAAAAATGATTCTTTGTGATACTTATTCAGACTTGCTTTGTGAGATTATCAAAAATTGAAAGTTTTCAAGTGAACTGTTTCTTGATGAACACCAAAAAGATGAGACAGTGTTTCTTGATGAGTATTGAGAAAGATTCTCAAAATCGGAAGCACAACTTATTATTGCTTTGATTGAAACGTTTCAGCTTGAACAATCACAAATTGAACGTGGACTTTGTCAGCAACAGCTGAAACATCATTCAATGTTCACTTATTCAGTAGATTGAACAACAACACACACCCAAGTGCAACAATATATGATATTGACCCAGTTGCTTCATCTTATGCACCTTTCTCAATGATAAACACATTCGAGATTTCTTGCGAAGTTGCTGACTATATGAAATATTCAGCAGAATTTCAATGAAAGCAAATGCAAGCAATCGCAGAATGAAGTGAGCCAACACCAGCATATTCAAATGAAAAACCTTTCACAGCTTCAATGTCGTGAGTGAGATTCGCAAATGATGAATCTTGATTGAATACTGCAACAGAAATCTGTATGCAATCATTCAGAGTTTCAATCAATAAGAATCTTGCAGATGTTCAATGTTTCGGAAGCACAGACGTTGACGCATTATACAATCAACAGTTCGGTGTTGAATGAGATTGTGAAGCTTTGTTCGATGATACGACGCTTCGTGATTATGCTTTGAACAGTCAGAAAAAAGCTGTGAGATTCTATGCAGAAAATTCAACAGATGATGACTTTTCAGCAATCTATGTTGATTTGTTCAAAGTTTGATTGAATGACTGGACGAAAACAGACGCAAATAATGATATAATCAAACAATCAATGTGATTCAGTTGACAATATTCAAATGAAGATTGAGCAACAATTGAAATTGTTCTCATCAACTGAAATTCTGATTGATACTAATACAAACGGCGACTGCTGGCTTTCTTTCTCTTGTGCCGTGTAGTCGCCGAATTCAAACAAGAGATTCTTCTTTATTATTTAATCACAAGAGAAAATGAAACTGAAAATCAATTGAGCTGATGTTGAAGTTGAATTCAAATCAGCATATACAAGATGAGTTGACAAAGAATTTCAAAAAATTCTTTTCAAAAATGTGAAAGCGAATACAAACGCAATCGCAGAATGAGTTGAAATGAATCTTGAAAATATTCAAGACGCAAATGATTATCTTGTGAAAGCAATGACAAATTTGTCAGATGAACAGATTGCACAGCTTTCAATAGATGATTACAACAAAATTCTTGCAGAAATCGAGAAGATAAAAATACCCAGTAAATAGTGAAGCAATCATCAATCAGTTCATCAAAACATTGAGAAACTGAAAGAATATGACGAAAGAACATCGTGATTTCGTTCTGATAAAAGAATTGTATCACTGCACACAGAAAGAGCTTGATGAACAAGATGAATCTGTGTTGCAATTGCATTTCAATATGTTGCAAGAAGAAAAGAAATATGAATATATCGAGCAGAAAAGAGCAGAACAGAAAGCAAAAATGAAGTCTTTATCAAATAAGAAATAATCAATGGCTGATTCATCACAATATAATCTATCACTTGTAATCACTGCGAACAACAAAGCTGTTGAAGAATTGAACAAGCTTTGAAGTTCTGTCGAAAAAGTGAAATGATGAGTGTTGCAATTGTCTGAATCAACGAAAAAGACTTTGAAAACTGTTTGAGCGACTGCGACTGCTGTTGCTTGAAGTGTTGCATTGCTTTGAAAATCATTCATTGATTCTGCACTTGAAAATGAGCCACTTCAAAGAAGTTTTGAAAGACTTTCAGAATCTGCGAATATTTCTTCAAAAGAAATGCTTGACGCAATGAGAAAAGCTTCAAAGTGAACTGTTGCAGACACAAAACTAATGGCTTCTGCAAATACAGCCCTTTCATTGAATGTTGTTCAATCAGCTGATGATATGGCGACACTTATGGAGATTGCAAGAGTGAAATGACAAGCAATGTGAAGAAGTATGGAAGAAGCACTTGATGACATCGTGAGATGATTATGACGTGCAAGCCCAATGATTCTCGACAATCTTTGAATCGTAATCAATCAAACAGAAGCACAAGAAGAATATGCAAAATCTTTGTGAAAAACAGCTTCTGAATTGACAGAAGCAGAAAAGAAACAAGCACTTGTGAACGCTGTTGTGAAACAGTGAAAGAAAGAACTTGCTGAAACGTGAGATTTGCAATTGACAATGGCTGAAAGATTGCAAGTTGTGAATGCACAGCGAGAAAATATGAAGAACACAATTTGAGACGCATTGTTGCCAGTCGTTCAGAAAGTTCTTGAAGTAATCACGCCGATGATTCAGAAAGTTGCTGACCGAATAAATGAACACCCAAAACTGACAGCAAATATTCTTTTGACTGTTTGAGCAATTTCTTGATTGATTGCAATCATTTCTTGACTTGCACTTGCATTGCCAAGCATATCGACTGCGATTTGAGTTTTGAGTTGACCTATCTGACGAATCATTTGAGCTGTTGCATTGCTTTGAACAGCACGAGTGAACAATCGATGATGAATTCAAGAAAAGACACAAGCTGTCGTTGATAGAATCACAGAAATTGTTCAGCCACGACTTGATAAACTTTCAGCACGGCGAGACAAACGATGATGAGTTGTAATGGAAGTCGTGAAATGACTTCGAAGCTTTGTTGAAGACGCATTTGTTTCAGCATTCGAAGTGATTTGAGCTTGACTTGAAATATTCTTTCAATCAATAGATGTGATTTTGAACATCTTCTCTTGAAACCGAGAAGAAGCACGAGATTGAATCTGTAATATTCGAACAACGTTGCGAGATACAACAATGAGCGTTGTTGACAATTTATTTTGAGACGCACTTGACCGAATCGCTGACAAATTAGTTTCTTTTTGAGACCGATTCAATCAGAAACGAAATGCAATCAAAAATCGAGTTCTTTGAGTTGCGAGTGCAATGCGAGAATGATTGAAACAATGATTTCAATTTCGAATTGCATTGTTCACGTGAGACCGAGAAACAGTCTGACAGATTGCAACTGAACAAGTTTCAAATATAGATTCTGTATTGACTGCGTGATTTTGACAAACACGAACAAACATCAAAAACTGATTGCAATGATTCATTGATGATGTTGTTTCAAAATTCACAGCATTGAAAGACAAAGTGAAATCAATCGTTGATTCTATCAAGAATATGTGGAATAGTGCAAAAGAATGAGTTTCGTGAGCTGTGAGTTCTGCACGAGATTTCGTTTCTTCACCATTCAAAGCTTGATGATGAGATGTGTATTGATGACAATCATATATTGTGTGAGAAAAATGACCAGAATTATTTGTGCCAAAACAAAGCTGAACAATCACACCGACAAATCAAATCACGAACAACAATTGAATCGAAATCAACATCAATTGAGCTATCGTGAGAAACGACAATGACATCAAAGCAATCGCTGATGAAATCATTCGTCAAGTGAAGCTTGAAAAAAACTTTTGAATTGCTTAATCAATAAAAAATGACAACAATCATCAATTGAAGACTACTATGACAATGAAACAACGCAATCATAATGACTTGAAATGCGACGTTTTCATTCAATTGATATAATCTGGCGAACTGAACAACAGTCAGAGTTGTGAGTTGCAATTCTGATGATTTGTGAAAAGTTGATTTCGAAACATTCAACTATGCAATGCAAGATTGATGATGAGTATTGTGAAGATATTTCAGAACACACACAATCAATATTTGATTGAGTATCACAGAAGAAACACACGAGAAACTTCTTGCACTTATGGACGAAATCAAATATCAGTGTTCTGCTGTTCAATGAGCATTGAGAATCAAGAGTTGAGATGTTGTGCGTGAACGAACTGCGACTTGCACATCAATCAAATTCAATCGTGCTTCATATAATGTGAATCGATTGTGATGAGTTCAACTGACATTTCAAGCAGTCAACCCACATTCACACAGCTTGAAACCTTTGTCTTTGAATATCACAAGTCAGACTTGATTATACAAATATTCAATCTGATATTTATGACGTGCAACAGCATATTTCACGCTGAATATGGCGATTGAATCAGCTTGAACATATTCAATCTATGTGAAGATAAATTGATTCAAGATTCAATTGCCGAATAGAGCATATTCAGTTTGAGATATTGTGAAAATCGATTGAACAACGAAAAAAGCAACAGTGAATGACAATGAAGTTGAATACAATTGAAGTTTCAGACCTTTGGAATATTGAGACAACCCACTTGAAATATATTATTGATGAACATATACTGCGACTTTATCTTATTATGAAAACTATCTATAATGAAAACTTATGTTGTGAAGACTTACAATGTCGATTGAACTTACAAAGAGACAATCAACCCAAACAGCATTTTGAATGAGATTTCTTTTTCAGCTTGACTGAATCAATGACAATGACAATTGAGCATTCAGACTGATTATAAATTCGCAGATACATCATACAAATGATGAGAATATGTGAAAGTTCGATTGTATGATGAAAAGCACGTTGACTGAAAACAGATATATTTCTGATATATTTCAAGAATAGAAAGAAAAGCAGATGAAAGCCGTGAATATACAACATTCACGTGTCTTTGAGTTTGAAGTCTGTTGAAGTCTATCATATACACGAATTGAAGCTATTCACAGACTTGTGCAAATATGATGAAAACAATCAGAACATTCTTCAATTGATATTATGCGAACATCATTTCAGAATGAAGCATTTCTGAAACTGTTGCAACAACACAAAACCGAACACGAAATCAGAACAATTGTTTTGATTGTTTCGATACAATCGCAGAAGCTATCTGATACAAATGGACTGTTGATTGAGAATGAAATCTTGATTTGTTTACACCAAGCACGAGAACAAAGCACATTGTTCATCTGTGAGAAGAAGTGAATTCAATCACAGTTTCAAACAGTGTTGAAGAACTTGTGAATGAATATAGACTTGCAAGAAACTGATGAACTATTCAAACTTATACTGACGCAACTTCAATTTCAGAATTTTGAAGAAAGATGAAATATGAAAGCAATACAAGTCTGAATAGTGCAACAACACAGAATGAATATTGAAACGCATATATTTCACAATATAAAAACCCACTTCAATCAATTCAACTCGTATTGAATAGTGAATATGCGTATGAAGACATCAAGCCGTGAGATTTGATTTCAGTATTGAATACAGATTTGACGACATTGAATGATTTGATAATCAGCAAAATTCAATACAAAACAGACCAAGCAATCATCACGATTGAACATCAAGACACGTTGCGAAACGTTCTGAAATAATTTATTTCGTAATTTATCAAAACAATGGCTTTTGTGAACTACAAGACAGAAAACAATGTATATTCATATCTTGCAATTGCATTGAGTTCAGACGCAACAACAATGCAAGTGAATGATTGAGATATATTCCCAGTGAATTGACCTTTCATCTGCACACTTGAACACTATGACGATGATTGAAATTGTGTGAAAAGAGAAATCATCAAATGCACATCAAGAGATTGAAATACATTGACGATTGTGAGATGATTTGAAACTTGCGTTGCTGATGATACAGCCAACCCAAAGACATTGCAACAATCACCATTCAATTTTGTTGCGTGAGATTCTGTTTCATTGACTTTGACTTCTGAATTGATTTCTGATATTCAGAACGAAATCACAAGACAGCTGAACAGTCTGAACACAGCACAAAGCTGTATTGATTCAACAGAATGCAGAATTTCTGACATTGAAGATTTTATCAATAATCTATAATAAAAAATGGCGATAGATGACTGAAATTTCACAACGATTTGTCCGTTAGCATATACGAATATTGAAGTTCACTATTGCAAATGATGATGATTCATCACAGCACGACAATGAGTTGATAATCTATGAAATCAGCTTCAATGATGAAGTGTTCGTTTGTATAATGATGACCCAACGAATGTGAAAGCACCGACAATCTGATGATATGAATTCGACCACCGAGAATTCACAGACGCAAATTGATGTCGTCAATGTGTATCAGATGACCCAATTTCTTTACTTACTTGTAGAACTGAATAATGACTACATATTGTCTCAACCCAAATGAAACGTGGCTTGCAGTGTATAATCTGAACACTTGAACAATGCCGACAAACAATGTGATATTTTCACATATCACAGCGAATCTTTCAAGTTCTGCGACAAGTATTGCAATCACAAGTTGAGAATGAAGTCTGTTCACACAATGAATGATTGCGACAATTGAACAATTGAATGCAGATTGAAAAGCAACTGCAAGAGAAGTTGTTTTGATTTCTGCCGTGAATACAGATACGCTGACAATCACAAGATGATATGAAAACTGTGTGATTGATGATACAGCTTCGCCAAAAGTTCTTTGAAATACACCACAAAGCTTCACAAGTTGAGCAAAAATTTCAGTATATGTTTCAAGAGCTTTGTTGAATTGAGTTCAGACAAGATTGTCGCAAGTGAATTGTCCTTGCAATACGCAAGTCTATAATGAAGCACTTGAAGTCAGTTCTTGCGTGTTGAATAATTGTGATGACTGGCGAGATAAACTTCTTGAAACAAAAGCTTGTCGTTGCTACAATGACAAGTGATTTTGAAGTTGATGTGATTGAGATTGCACAATGTCTTGAAATGTTTTTCTTTGTGCAAATCGTGAATATGAATTCAACAATCTGACTATTCAATCGTGAGCTTGTGTCAGATTTGAATGACAATGAGTGCCTACAATAAGAGTGAAAAGATGTTTCTGCAATATGTGAGTGATTGACTTGCGTTGATGAACATTCGTTTGAATCTGTTCAAAGACAGAATGCTTCACTGGTTGCACAATGCACAACAAATGAAATCAGACTTGCTACAATGCAATGTGTTTCTGATGTTGATGAAGTTGAAAAAATTGATGATGTAATTGATGAAACGCAACGACTTGATGTTGATGAAACTGATGAGACGCACAAAATTGATGTTCACGAATACCACCAACTTGTGCAGAATGATTCAATTGATGAAATTGAGCAGAATGAGAATCTTGTCCAAGTGGTTGACGAAAATGTTGAAGTGGTGGTTGATGATGATGACGATACACGTGAAATGGTTGAAAATGATGAGACTGATTCTCTTGAAGCACGTCTGACAGTCGTGCAATGGACTGATGAGACTGATGAAATTGATGAAACTGATGAATCTGGTGAAGATGATGAGATTGATGAAGATACGGAGGTTGATATTCTTCTTGAACATCGTGAAGTTGATGAAATTGATACATCGGTTGAGACGCTTGATATTGAAGTTGATGACGTGATTGTATGTCAAGCTGATGTTCTTGAAGCTGATGAATGTGAATCATTCAATGATGAAAATGAAGCGACCAATGACGTTCATTCAATAAATGATGACAATGATGAAGTGTAATCACAAATGTGTATTGATTCAGATTATATGCTTGTAGTATATACAACAATATAATCTGTTCGAAATGATGAATCGGTTGAAATTGATGATGTTCAGCAATGCCGAGTTCATATACAAGATGATGATGAAATGGTTGAAACTGATGAGATTGATGAGAAGTTTTCGTTTGATATTTCAGACAAATCAGACAATGAAAAATCGACACGAGCTGATGAGAATGATGATGTTGATGAGTTGCGTCTTGAATGTGCAACTATTGATGTCCTTGAACACCTTGAACTGCTTGATGTTGTGTGATTTGCAAAATTATGTAATTTTATTCAATAAATATTCGAAACAATGGCGAATGCTTGATGTATAAATGCAATAAGTTGTGATTGATGTTTGATTCAGACATTGCAACAGCTTGATTCATCAAATATATGAGTTTGAGTGCAATTCACAGCACCAAACCCACTTGATGACAAGCGTCTTGATTATATCAAATACACAGACAAGAACTGAAACACTTGTTGCTTGTCGTGAGAAAATGAGATTCTGATATATGCAACAAACTGAACAATCAAAAATCTGACTTTGACGAATGATGATACAAATGAAGTTGTGAATGTGAAGCGAAATGATATATTTTGAAGCAATCGAAAAAAGACTGTTGTGAGATACAAGACTTGATGATACCCAACATCAATCACAGATTGAACGCTTGCTGTTGAAGAACTTGTTCAGAATCAATATGCTTCAACTTGATACAACGTGAGCTGACTTTCTGATTGAACAACATACTATTTTTCAGCGTTCGCAGTTGCACAAGACGACACAATAATTGATATGCAAAGTAAAAATATCACAACAGATTTCTTTTGGTGAAAATATCAGAAAGTTGAATATATTCAATCAAGTTGAACACAATACATTGATTCTTCATATATCATCACACCAAACACAGAAATTTCAGCTGATTTTCAGTTCACAGCCACAACATCACAACAAATGATTTTCTGAATCTGACAAGACAACAACACAAGTTCTTGAATCAATTTCAATGTATATATATGATGAAGTTCTGTGCGAAGTGCTTGATTGTCTGATTGAACAAGTTCAAATTCTTGGAATAATACAAGTGTTTCTGCAAATACAAACAGAAACAAATTTGTTTTGAACAACTGAACATTCAAGATATACAACAGCAGTTGAACGCTTATCAACACAACAAACACAAAAACAACAATTTCAAGAAATGCGACACACAGCTTTTGAATTTTCGCACGACGAGAAATGTATTATTCAAATTTCAGAAATCTTTCAAGATGAAAATTATATTGATTTCAAGTCAAAGAAAGTTGAACACTTGTTCGTGATTTCATTCCAGCATATAGAAAATCAGATTCTGTGATTTGACTTGTTGACGCAGTGAACAAAGTTTTCTATACAAATGCGTGAAGCTGAACATTCACAAAATGACCGAATATATAGAAAAAGCACCGATTGAACGGTGCTTCTTTATTATGAGATTCAATATTTTGATTTCGTTTTGTTGTAGTATCTCAATTTCTCATCGCTTGTTCGTAGTTTGCTTTCTACTATAAATTCCGACAAATATCAAAGATATTGTCTTGTGAATCACAATCAAGTGATAGTATTTCACAAACAAATTCGTTGTAAACTTCAAGAACTTATTCACGGAATACTATATGATGTCATAGTTCAATTCAACCGAACATTCATTGTTCATCAGGAAGAATTTATAGAAATATTGACATAACATCGTTTTCACGTCGGATTGATTGGAATACCAACATTTGAACTTCATACACCGATTATCAAATTTGATGTGCTTTTTACAGTTTGAAAATTCAAATTATTGTTTGCACCATCTTTGTAGAATATGAATTGTTTTCAATCTACGTCAGACGGATTTGATGTTTGATAAAATCGAAAAGAAATAGTGATAGGGCTTGGCAATGTGTAGCTTCAATTATATCTCAATCACGTGTTTGAAGTAAATGAAGCACAATTCACTCATTGATAAGTTCAGAAAGAAACATTTGTATTTGTCAAATTGTATTTTGTTCAACTCGGTTTCATATCATTTCATTGTGAACTGGAAGTCAATGGGTAATATGCGAAAGTGTTTGCAGTTGGCTTTCGTCAAAAATCAGTTTCAACCGTTCAAGTTTGCACAACAATTATTGTGCAAGAAATCACGAGAAACCTTGCATATTTTCGAAAAATTTCTCGCATTCATCACTTGCGATTATAATACAATCGCATTTATATGATAAAATCAAAAAATGTCAGACAAACAAGAGAAAAAAGCTGTTCAATGTATTTTCACAGAAGAACAGAGAAAAGCACGTGATGAATTTGAAAAACGTGCAAGAGCTGTTTCAGATTCACATTCTTCAACGCTTGTGATAAAAATCGATTGATGATTGTGAAGAAACATCGCAATGACTTGAATCATTTCAGAAGTTGCGAAAAAAAGAAAAGTGAAAGTGATTGCTTCACGACCACTTGCTTTTCGATGAAACCCATTCATCGAAAGTGTGCATTGATTATGAGACAGAAGACTGTTTCAAGATGTGATTCGTTGAAATGATTATGTTGAAATTGAGCCTTATAAAAACCCAAGATTCTTCAATGATTGAGAAAATCGATTGAAGATTGTATGAGAACAATTCTGATTCAACGAAATCATATACCCACAACTATTTCTTGCAGAACGAGAAAAGAAAGCGTATAGACTTGATTGAAATGCTGTGTTGTTTCAGCCTTTCGGAAGCACAATGGACTTGAACGGAAGCGACAAATCATATCGTTCAATACCAGTCGAACAAGCACAATATATAGCTGAACAGCTGATGAAAAAATGATACACAGTCTATACTTGCGAAAGCGAAAAACAGCCAGAATTGAGATGAGTGAACACATTGAGAAAAATCACTGATTTGAGATACATCGTTTGATTGTGTTCAAAATACAAAGTGATTTGATGTGATTCTTGTCTTCATCACGCAAGTGTTTGATTCTGAATGAAGCCGACAGTTCTTCGAGCTTGAACAGATTCTGCAAGATTCTGATACGATGAAAAAGAAAACAATTACAGAGAATTTGAAATGAAAGCATATACGCCGATGAGATTGCCGATGAATGATTTCGATTTCGACAATTCGAATCAATGAACAAATGATTTCACGATTGAATTCATTGACAAAATTCTTGAAAAATTTTAGTTCGTAATTCATAAAAAATGCGATTGAAATTGATTCTTATGCTTGCTTGCTGAATTCTATTCATATTCAGTATGATAAAATTCGACATTGCATTGTTCAAATTCTTGCTTGTTGTGAGCTTGCTTGCGATTATTTTTATTTCAGTTTTTATGTAAACAAATGACGGAAACACAATGAGCATTGTTCTGAATATTCTGATGACTGACAGTTGCTTGAATATTGGAATATTTTTCAATCAGTAAAGAATGATTGATTGTGATGACGGTGATGTTGATTCTTGATTTGATTTTTTGATTGTTGAGTGCAAAATCAAGATGACAGCAGATAGAAAGCAAAAGATTGTCTGAATGATTGGTGAAAAAAACAGTTCGCCGATTGTTGCCGTTCATCGTTGCACTATGATTGAAACGAACTTGAATGCCGTGAATTGAAGCACTAATCACAGCAATCGTTTGAATGATTGTATTCAGTGAACTATATTCAATCATCTGACACATATATTCAATCAATTACAAAGAAGAACTGCCAGAAATTGACGCATTCAAGATGTTGCTGAATAGTTTAGTGAAGATTATCAAAAATTTGATAAACAAAAAGAACGATGAAATAGAGCCAAAAGATGAAGAAAAAAAGTCTGACTTTACATCATAATGTAAAGAACAAATGAAGAAAACAAAAACGTATATATTGAAGCGAATCACAGCAATTGTGCTTTCTTTGATTATACGATTTTTATTTTTTTGAGAAGTATGATAGATTATATCATTTATAAGTTCACAAGTTGGTGGAATAGAAAGAAAATCAAGAGAATCATTTTATCATATAAAAGAAAGATGAATGTGAAAACTTGAAAACAACTATTCAATTCACCACATACTGCCAAAAAGTCAGCATTGAAGTAGTGAATCAATCAATCTTGAATTATTGAGAAACACGACACATCGTGCAATTCATACGCTGTTTCAGAATCAGATGATTGCTGAACAACTTATCACAACAGTCTGATTGTCAGAAAAAGCATTGCGTGAAGATGTGCGTGAACGATTGCTTGAAACACTGACATCAAGAAACATTCTTGACCCATACGAACGATACAAAAAAGACGCTATTTTATAATCAAATATCAAACAATGAACAATTGAATTCTTGACGCACAAGTTTCAAAGCTGATTGAAGAAAATAATGAATTGAAAGAAAGAATCAATCAACTTGAAAAGACTGTGCAACAAAATCAGAAAAATGATGTTCACGACATCAAAGAGATGTTGAATTCAATCAAAGAATTCAATGAAAAGCTTCTTGATTTGTCGAATACAATCAATCTGCTACAATCACGAAAAGATTGAATCGACAAAATCATTGAGAAAATCAAGAAATTTTTGCCGATTTAGTCAATTTTTTTCAGAAAAAATTTGTGTTCAGAACTGACTTTTCAGCGAAAAACGTCAAAATATTTATCAATAAAAAATCAAAAAATGGAAGAAACAAAATGATATGAATATTCACATTTGAGAATCTGCAAGCACAACATTCAACGTGAATCTTGCAGAAAATGTCTGTTTGAAACATTGTGCAGACTTGAAGAAGACCAGCAACGCCGTGAGCCTATCGAATGAAGCTAAAAGAACGGCGTTCATATAGAAATTTATTTCATAATATATGCAAATGTTTGAAGAAACAATTTGATGTCTGTGAGATTGATATGAATACACAGACTTTCAGCTTCAAGAAGCTGATATTGACAATCTGCCAGAACTTTACGAAAAAGATGAAATCAGATTCGAATGGAATCAATGAAATCAAGACCGAAGTGAAGTTTCTTGCACGATATTCAATGCGATGTGATGTCTTGCAGATTTAATCAATTATTGATTCAGTCTTGATGAAATCAAAGAGTATGATGAAGAATCATACAAGCCAGAACGATGAAGAATCAGATGACATTGACGATTGACGAAAAACGCATTCAGACTTGTTGCTAAAAAATACAACGCTTCTGAACTTTCAAAAGAATTCTGAAAAGTTGCATTCTATACTGTGAACAAGTTCAATGAAAAAGCGATTGAAAAACTTCTTGCTAAAAAATACACGATTTGATGAAATTGATGTATCACTGCCGAATATCGTGCTGACTATAAAAAAGACGCATTCGTTGAATGATGTGAATTCTGAAAGCTGACGAACTGACACGCTTTCAACATAATCAACAAAGAATGACAAACAAGCGTGAAAGATTCATACGCTTGAAGAAAAACAACAGATTGAAAGAAAGACTGCAACACATTCTGACTTGCACATAAACTTTCTGAAATGACGAACTATTGACAGCGATTCTATACATTCACACTTGTGAAAGAAGACAATCTTGAAGAAATCAAAAGGTTGAACACTATCAAAGCAGAAATTCTGACTTCAACAGAATCAGCTTCAAGATTGCGACATTTGACACAGTCGAAAGAATATCAAGAAAGACTACATCAAGAAAATGAGCGAAAAAGAAACGAACGGCTTGCATATATCAATGAAAAGTTGAAATCGCTTTCATAATCTATATATAGAAAGCACTTCGTATGAAAAAAGCACCAATCAAACGGTGCTTTTCTTTTTATCTATAATCAGAACAATCGTTGACTGTTCATCTCGTTGCTGTGCAGAACATCTGTGCTTCTCATCAAATATATGTTTTCACAGAAGCAACGCCGTTGACTTCTTTCGAAAGATTCATTGCTTGTCAGCGTGTGATTGAATCAATTTCATCTTCAATTCACAAATCTGGAAGTTCTTTGAATACTATCGCAATTGAATTGTTTCAAATCACTTCAACTTTATCGAATGAACTTTCTTCTGCATATAGTTCATTGATTCTGTTGATTCTTTCTTGAACAACATCAACTTTTTCTTCTGTTTGTTGTGCTGGTGCTTGAACTGATGATGTTGTTGTGTTTCAATCT
>Ga0247609_10003696_pt1 | contig 15437 bp, 31 predicted proteins | sample 172DNAGHGlowgp2_FD_193487 | JGI IMG/M metagenome (GOLD analysis project Ga0247609, IMG submission 193487) | Sheep rumen microbial communities from Palmerston North, Manawatu-Wanganui, New Zealand - 1728 DNA GHGlow gp2 | ecosystem: Host-associated > Mammals > Digestive system > Stomach > Rumen ...
TTGAAGATGCTATGCTTGAGACTTATAAAGATCTTCCTAAACTTCCTGGCAAGACATTGTTCATTGTAGACGTATCAGGTTCTATGGGTTCAATCACTTCAAGTGGTTCAACATTCACAAGACTTGATATTGGGTGCTCTCTTGCCATGATATGCGCAAATAAATGTGAAGACTTTGAACTTGTATGCACTGCAGGTTCTGATGGCGAACTTCGTGAGGAACAAATTCGTATTGAATATCCTTCAAAGGGATTCAATCTCTTCAAGGAAATTCAGAAGTCTCGTGATAAGGTGGGCTGCGGTGGTATCTTCACATACCAATGTCTTGAGAAGCTTCGTAAGGAGCTTGGTGATAAGATACATGATTATACAAGAATCATTGTATTCTCTGACTCACAAGACATCGATGTATCAAGTTGGGGTTCACCTAACCGTGATAAGAAGCCACGTCCATTCGGTAAGTATAACTATATCTGTGATGTATCTTGTCATACTCATGGAATTGCTTACAATGGTGTATGGACTGCGGAAATTTCTGGTTGGTCAGAACATATGTTAGATTTTATAGAAGCTATTGAAAATGTTAATCAGAATTCAACCAATGATATAGAATAATTTTAACATTTAATATTTTTTATAATATTTCATATTGGTTTGTTAGTAATAAATATTATTATTAATTATATAATGTTACCTATAAATCAATATGAAATATTTTTATTTTTACAAAATCACAAATAATATAAATAATCATTTTTATTATGGTGTACATATAACAAATAATTTAAATGATGGTTATATGGGATCTGGCAAAAGATTAAAATTTGCAATTAAAAAATATGGTATCGAAAATTTTACAAAAGAAATATTAAAATATTTTAATAATAAAGAAGAAGCATTTGAATATGAAGCTGAAATTGTTAATGAAGAATTAATTAAAAATAATAATTGTTATAATTTAACAATGGGCGGACATGGATCATGGACCCATACTAAAGGCAAAATTACTGTTAAAGATAAAAATGGTAATATATTTGATGTTGATAAAACTGATGAAAGATATATATCAGGAGAATTGGTTTCAAATCTTAAAGGTACTACAACCGTAAAAGATAAAAATGGTAATTGTTTTAGAATAAATATAAATGATCCAAGATATATATCTGGAGAATTAATATCAGTTAATAAAAATATTCCTAAATCAAAAGAATCAGTTGAAAAAATGAGAAATTCATTAAAAGAATATTATAAAACTCATAAAGCTCATACATTAACTGGTAAAGATCATCAATATTATGGAACAACATATGTTACAAAAGATAATGAATCAATACGAATTAAAAAAGAAGAATTAGATACATATATAAAAAATGGATGGGAACATAAACGAATATGTGGAAAATATAAAGGAAAAATATATATTCATAGATTTTTAGAAAATAATCAATTTGAAAATAAAGCTATTAACAAAATTGAATTAGATGAATATATTAAAAATGGGTGGATAAAGGGACAATATAAACCAAATGCTAAACCGAAATTTAAAAGAAAATATATATGTAAATTAATAAATAATAAATTAGTATTAAAAATTATTAATATTGAAGATTTAGAAAAATATATACAAGACGGTTGGATATCTGGTAAAAAATATGAATGAGTATGGACTGCAGAAATCTCAGGATGGTCAGAACATTTCCTTACATATATTGCCGCATATGAAGGTCTAGAAAACACATTCGAAGAGTAATATATAATTATATATTCATATGCTTAGATGATGCTAGAAGATGCTAGAGGGTACTTCTACACGTGATTTTAAACTATTATGTTATATGAATAAGGGAGATATCTTAATGATATCTCCCATGTTTTTTAAAAAATATTGTAGTTTGTTATTTTATTATTTTGTACATATATGTGACATTGGTAATCTTTCTTTTCCCATTTATATGTATCTATACCATCTTCAGATTCTTTTCCTATATAATTCCAACCATCCCGTATCAATAAATCATCAATATCATTACGATTGAATTTTTTATTAAATCCATTTCTTACATTACCATACGGTTTTAGAATTTGACCTATTTCGTTATATAATATTTCTGCTTGTGTCTCAGATGATTCATTTAATTGATTTTGTTCTGCAATCATTGCCTTTTCTATATAATATGATATTCGTTTAAGTTGCATATAATCTTTATCAATATTTTTATATAAAAATAAACTAAATTAATGAATCAAAAAGAATATATTTACTTGAATATTACTTAAATCTGTAGAATGGCATAACAAGCATTCATTTGAAAAATAAAAAACTATATAATCATTATTTGGGTCACCTACTATTACTGATGCATTTTTTATAGTATCTGCGACCCGACGATATCTACCTGGACGATATTTATAGCCTCGTGCTTTATATCTACTCATATCACTACCATTTATATATGGTGTATTTAACTTGTCTTTCGTAATATTGTTATTAATTATATACTTAATTAAGGCATCTTTTAATTGTTTATATCTAAAAAATCCATGAGAAATATTAAATGCTCCAATAATATATTCAGCTAAATTTTCTACTTCTTCATCATTTGGTGGCTCTTGTAATTTACTTTGCTTGTTTAAATGTAATTTCTCAATAATAAAATTGCCTATATTTTTCATAATATAAATCAGATATAATATATTAAAAATAATAAAAGCTTTTAATTATTTTTTTGAATATTTTATAAAATGTACTATTTAATATATGTAAATCAAAACAATTAAAATTTAAGAAATATGAAAAAGTTTTTTATCGGCTTCGGAATTTATTTTAACTTGTTCGTAATTGTTCTTGGGATTTGCGGAATATATCCACTGATTATTGTAGGTGTAATTCTTGCCTATATTCTTCATATAACTGTAACTGATAAAATGACAAAGGATGAGATTATTGAATGCATGGGTGGAAACTTGATGGAAAGCAACTTCAAATTCCCATTGTTCAAGGATCTCACTAAGGATGAATAATATATTAAATGATGACATTATGAATAGTGAAGAAGCATTAAGATGGATGAAAAATCACATTCTTAAAACTATAAGTGATGATTTTGCATATTCCTATTATTGGAATGGAAAATATATAGGAAAGTTATATTCTAATGAAAGATGGACTGAGGACGAATTCATCAAGAATTTTAAGAATTGTACATTTGAATTATTTTAATTTGAAATAGTATGTTAGCTTTTGAAAAAATGATGACAACAAGAAAGATCAATCGTATAACTTTCGTACGAAACAAAGGTATTTCTTATATACAACAGTATGAATATATTGGGGATATTTGGTTAACTAATAATCCTGATTTTATTATCCCACGAATTAATGAATATATTTCTCTTTGGTATAAAGATGAGTGGAAATTATTTTCTGTAAAAAGTGTTTCATACAATTATAAAATGGGAGACATTGAAATTATTGTAAAATATGAAGAATAAGTTATTTAGAGTTATAACAGAGTTTTTTGAAAATAATCTATCTACTCATACAGATTGGACTGGAACGAGGGTTGAGACACGTTTTGAATGTGGCAGCGTTGAAGAATTCATAGAGAGATTTATGAATTATCTTAAAGAAAAATATTAATAATAAATATGATCTGTAGAAATAACAAATCTGGTGCTCATTTCAATTATGAGTTCGTCAGTGAAAATTTAGTAAATGTTTGGAATCCTGATAAAAAGTATGGAACAAATGGATATTCAAAAATGATAACATATGATAAATGGCTAAATGAATATACTATTATTGATAAATGGCGCACAATTAAATTATATTAAAAATTATGGATTATATATTTTGCACAGTTATTGTAGTATTGTTTGTTCTTGCATTTGCTCTTATGATTTGGGAAGCAAAATCTATAGATGATGATTTTTATGATTAACTGTATTTTTCAATAAGAAGAAAAAATTAAAAGAAATGGGAAATCTTCATATGAAAATAGGTTCTAATCTTCCTGAGTTATTGCTCAGTATTGCACAAGAGCATATCTTGAATGGAGATATAGAAAAAGGAATTGAGACTTATACTGAGTCATTATGTGGATTCACTAAGGAATATGCTTTAATGGTTCTTAAAAATGAAGCTGTTCTTACTGTTGATGATGAAAATCAAACAGTAAATCTTCTTGATGATATTCAACTTAGAAATGAAAATCAAAATCATATTTATGATTGGAATGATATTTTATCTGAACAATTAAAATATCTTGTTAATCTTGAAAATATACTTAAATATTATAAAGAAACATTTGAAAATGTTCGAGAACTGAGATTTAGAGACATTGAAGATTATAGTCTCTATGATATGATGCTTGATTATTATACAGAAGAACAATTAAAAAATATAGGTGTTCATAATCTTGCAGCTAAATTAATTAAAGGTGATGATTTTGCATGGAATCAATATGGAAATGGTTCTAAGGTTTGGGAACAACTTTGTGGAAATGTTGAATCAGACATTGATGTTAAATTTTATGAGAAAGCTCTTTATTATACAGTAAAGTATGTAGATACAATAAAAATTATTCATAAAGAATATATTAAATTTGATAAACTATATCATTTCTTAATTGATAATGGTCTTGCAAAAAATATATTGTTTATTGAACAAATTATACAAAGAATATGTTATATTCTTAAAAGTTTTTCTAATATTAATAAAAGTTATCATCATGGGATGTGTGATGAAGCTCTTGTAGATTATAAAAAACAGATTATTGCAGATATGCAAAATGCTGTTTGGGGAAAAGAATATTTTGACAATAATTATCTGCTTAATAATATTGAAGATGGTTATGATGCAGGTTGGCTTTCTCCAGATGGTGAATTTATTGGAGCTAATGGAGATTCTTCATCAATGATTCATATGTATATAGCAGAAGATATATTTAATGGAAATTCTGTATATGGAGTACAAATGAATAAAGATGGAGTCACTACTTATGGAAGTACTTCACCAGAACGTTGGTTAGAAACCCACGGTTGGCTTAAGGTACATCATGATGAAATTTATGGTTACTTTAGATGGAATAAGACTCCAGATGCAGATGATGAAAAACAGTTATATTGTCCAACCGAAAAGCAGATTGAATTAATTTGTAAATATGTAGATAAATATTATGGTGGAAAGTTTTATCAAGCTCCGCTGATTTTAAGAGATCATTATGATAAGCCATTATATACTCGAGACATTAAGCAAATGGATGAGATAGCATTACATAACGCATTTAGTCATTATTAAAAAATAAATTATTATGAGAACAAAAATGGATATGATTAAATATGTATCTACATTACGAGATAATTGGGAAAAAATGACTCAATTAGCTAATAATGATTATGATATTCATTATTTTAATTCACGTATATCTGTAGATAATGAAGCATTAGATTATCTTAATGATGATGATTATTGGCAAAATGATAATGATTATAATATTCAATCATTTATTGAATTTTTAACAATAAATTTCACAGATAATGTTAAAAATAATGTAAGTTTTTATAATAAACATAATTGTTATAATGAAAAATATTCTGGTTATAGTGATGAATATATTTTGTTAATTTCAATTGCATCTCAAGAATATCGGCCCAAATTTAATGTAGAACAACAACTATTAAAAACAGCTTATAAAATATATGAATAAAAATTTTTTTACAGCAACAGAGGCTAAAGAAAGAAGTATAGCTATTTTAAGTGACAAAATTGAACAAGAACTTGAACACATTTATGAAAAAATAAATAAAGCTATTAGTCTTGGAAAAACTGAAGTTATTCTTTATAACCAACCAATTTCACAACAAGCTAAAGAGTATCTTCAAGAAAAGGATTTAATGTTTCTTGGTTTGGAGGAAATCAACTAGATCCTTGTAATAATACAACAATATATTGGGGATAAATTGGAAACAATATGTTGAGTTTCAATTAGAAAAATTAAGAGTAGAACACCCAACTAAACCACAATATTCATTTCCTAATTATTTAATGAATACACTATAGAATAAAAAAATAAATAAAGATAAAAATTATGGGTTTAGCAAAAAAGACATTATATGCGACAAATACGAATGACGAATCAGAACGTATTTTTTTATCTGCATACATTCCAGAAAAAAGAGATAATGAATATTATAGGCCTAAAGATACTCCATTAGGTTATGATATGTGGGTACCTAATTGCTTAGATTTAAAAGGTGATGAAGGAACGGTTCAAGTAGAAGTTATAGAATCTAAAGAAGAAACAGGATTATGGCTTATCCAAGAAGATGGTGATTTTTTAGAAGAACAATGGCTTCAAACAGATAAACCAAAACATATTGAAGGAAAAACAGATAAGTTTGATTTTAATGAAAATCATTATGAAGAAGAAGTAGATTTTTTCAATAATCTTCATATAGATACAAACATCAAAATGAAAAATGGTGATTGTATTTCTGTAACATTGAAAAAAATTTAAATATAATTATAAATGTAATAAAATTTTTAAAATTACTAAAAAATACAAAATAATTTTTTTATATGAAAATTATTTAGTATTTTTGTATTGTAATTAAAATATTAAATTATAAAAAATCTTACAATTAAAAAACTTCATAAAATGGAGATAATTATGACGCAAGAGAAGGTAGGGAACATACGAAATAATTCTTAAAATACAGAGGAGAATAAGATATGAAAATAGGAGATAGAATATTCTACCAAAAAGATGGAGAATTTTACATTGATAGAATTGCTGATATAGAAACTATCAATGGGAAGTCTATTTATGAACCTAAATATAACGATTGGTTGTGTGTTACAGAAGATGAATTGCTTGACGAGTCAGATGAGAGAGTGCGTGATTATATGTGCCTTAGAAAAGATAAGATGGTTAAACTATCTGATATCAGAAGATGGTTAGAATATTATGCAAGAACATACTATGAAGCTGATACTTGGTCATTATTCAAATCTGATGAAATGATTAAAGACCTATGCAAAGCAATGTTATACAAGTAATTTATGCAGATAAAGCACAGAAAAGTGAATAAAGTTATGACACAAGAAGAAAAGGATAATATATATAATTGGTTATATGAACATATTAATAAAGATACATCAATAATATATAGTTGTATAGTATCTATAAATTATGATTTATTAATGAAAAAGTTTAAAGATTTATTGAATAAAATGTAAATAAAATAAATTATTTTATGGAAGAAAAATTTGATGTAATTGTTGATAATGGTAATGTTCTTGACATGAATGATAAAATATTAAAAGAAGGAATGGAAATTTGCTATAAAGAATGCTTTACTGAAAAACGAAATTTTAGAAAGATAATAGCAAAAGCAGTTAACTTAGGAATGAAATATCAAGAAGCAAAAATTAAATCAGGAATTGATATTGTTTTTGATGAATTACATAAATAAAATATATAAAGGCAAATATGGAAGATTAAATATGAAAAGACGTTTAAAAGAATAAAATAAACTTAATAAATAAAATGTAAATTAAATGAAAAATAATAAAGAAATTAGCACACCATTTATTGGAATGCGTATAAAAATGGCATTACCTACATATTGGTGTCAAGTCATATCCAATTCTCCATATCAATGGCTTAAAAGAAAAATAATTGAAATTCCAAATGATAATTGTATTATTGTTTCAATTTATTCTAAAAAAGTAGGACGAATTGAAAGAATGATGTGTTTTAGAAATAAAGATACAGGTAATTTTAATAAAATAATTAAACAGTTATGAAATTATATATTGTAGCAAAACCATTTGATGAAATTAAACAGTTTTTACCTGTTTATGTAACAACTCATAAAAATAAAGCCCAAACATTTTGGCGTTTATATACAGATGAATCTATTAATCTCGTTATATTTTCAAAAGAATGGGAACCTTCTGATAATAATATTATATTTGCTTATTGGGATGAACATTGTGAAGAAGGATATGGTGTCGAAGAACATAATACATTATTTGGAAAATATAAAGAGTGGATGGAAATGGATGAAGATGAAGCTCATCTTTATGATAAAGGTGATCCTAATGAAAAAATAGATAAATATGGATTATATAATCCAAAAATTTGGGAGCTAAAATAATTATGAAAGAAGCATACGTTAGTTATGAAGTGACAAAACTTCTTAAAGAAAAAGATTTAATAAAAGAACTTAACTTGGACATCAATATCTGATGGAAATTTAAAGATATGTGACACATACGAAGAAGCCGTTGAATTTGCTATTAAATATTGTTTAGAAAATTTAATATAGATATATATATGACAGATAATTTTAAATTATATAAAGAATATATTAATAAAATTGATGGACTTCCTGATAATAATGAAAAAGGAAATCTTGACAAATATTATGTAATTGAATTGATGAGACGTGGTAAGGATAATCCTGATATGCCTGCTGCTAATTATCATTTCAAAAATTATTATATATATTCTTGGAGAGATTTAGATAAGTATGAAACAGAAATAAAGAATGTATGTGATCTATTAAAATTAAGAGCATATGCTTCTGTAAATTATAAATTAATGTCACAAGTCTCTTTAGATACTTTAGCAGAATCCGCAAGACGAATTGCTGCGCATGATTTTAAGAAATTTTATAATATATTTGAATCATGTTCAGGTAAATTTGTTGAACATAAAAACAATATATGGATTGTAGATATTGATAAAGAAGATCTTGATATGGTCGATATTATTAAAGATTTTATAAATGATTGCGAACCATTAAAAATAGAAAAAATCATTTTTGAAATGCCTACTAAATCTGGTCGTCATATAATAACACGAGGTTTTAATTTACAAGATTTTAATGGAAAATGTGTTAATTGCTTAGGATTGAAAAAGACAATTGATGTTAAGAAAAATCATTTGACTTTACTTTATGAGAATCTTTGAAGAATTAAAACAACATTTTGAAAATACTTCTAAAGAAGAATTAGATAAAGAATGGGAAGATATTAAATATCTTAATGAAATAGGACCAGATGCACAAGAATGGATTGATTATGTGAAAATAAGTTAAAAGAAAAAGGATATTTGCTATGAATAAAAATTTTTTTACAGCAGAAGAAGCAAAAGAAAGAAGTACTGCTAATTTAAGTAATAAAATAGAACAAGAACTTGAATTTATTTATGAAAAAATTAATGAGAGCATTAATGATGGTCATACACGATATGTTTTTTATCATAAACTTTTTTCAGATGAAGCAGTAGAATTTCTTAAAAGGAAAGGATTTAATGTAAGTGTATTTATGGGAGATCCTCGTGATCAATATCCATCAAATGACACAACTATATCATGGAAATAATTATGAATGAAGAAGAAAGAAAGTTATTTGAGGATTTAGCTATAAAAGAATTAGATGCTTGTGGTTATTTTTTATCAGGGCAAGGTATTGGCAAATCCATGGATCAAATAATCATGGATTTTTCCTGTTTATATTGCATGGAATATTATTATAAAAACTATAAATATGAAGAGGAAATTCAAAAATCTTAAAGAAGGTGATATATTATATAGAGTTAGATACGAGTCAGGACATATTGCTGATATATCAAAAATACCAATAATTGAAATATCTGATTTTGATGGATATACTAAATTCGTATTGCCCACAAAATGGTTTTTATTAAGTAAAGAAGAACTTAATACTGAAGCTAAACATGGTGATGATTCTTATTATTGTTGTAATAAGAAATTTGTAGAAGAATTAATAAAAAAGGATATTAAAGATTTTAAGATGCATCATAAAAATTTAATTGAAAATTTTGAATTTTAATAAATAATTTCTATATTATATATGTAAATCAAAACAAAATTTTTATGAAACATCTTAATAAATATATTCAGCAAATTAAGGATCTTATGAAATATGCATCTGCTTTATCTGTAACTGATAAGCAAAATAGAATCAATCGTATTCTTTCAGATGTGTATGATCTTGGTCATGCTGATGGCTATGGTGAAAGATTCATTGAGGAATTGAAAAAACGAAATGATAAATAAGAAATGATTGTTTTAATTATATTACTTATATTAATAGGTATAATATGGCCAATATTTATGATTTGGTATGGGTCATCTGAATGCATGGAAAATGACTATCAAAAATATATTAAAAGAAAAATAGAAAATGAAAATCATTCTAAATTATCCTAATGTAGTTATAGGAAGTAGAACAGTAACTGAATATAAATTTCAGATATTGAACTTTATGAATCTGCTTAGGGATGTTATTGAAAATGATAATGATTTTTCAATGTTTGATTATTCAAATTTAGATCCATGGTGTCATAATCTTAAATATGAAATAGGGCGAGTTGAAAAAGAAGAAGGTATAGGCCATTACAATATGGATAAAATTTATTCCAAAATTAATGCCATACAAGTGAACTTGAGAACAGAGTCATCTAAAGAAACTAAACAGCTTTGCTTGAAAATTTGGGATAATCTATTGAAAGAGTTAACAAAAGTATTTGATTTAAAATATGAAATAAAATGAATGTTATAATAGAAATAGATGGAATACGACATAAAATGGTAGATACACCATTATCTCCTTGTGATCATTGTTCACTTGAAAGTTTATGCAATAAAGGAAATTTTGAAGTAGGATTGTGTGTTGATGTATTTAATGGCAATGCCAATAGTAGATTTATTATAGAAGAAAATAAATTATGAAAATCATATCTAAATATAAAGACTTTTATGATTATCTTGCACAAGATTATAATGCAGATATTACATATGTTCGTAAGCCATTTTGGATTACAGATAAATTAGACAATATATTTGGAACAGTTTTTAAAGGAGGCCATTATAATTTATATGGATATCGTTATGACCAAGATATATCAATTCATACGATGTACTTTGGTATTTATCCTTATGTTTATGGTGTTCCATTTGTAAAAATTAAATATAAGACAAATACTAATTATAATGAATATTATTATTATTTCTTTAGCATTGATGATTTGAACAATATCATTACTAAAGATGACATGATTGATTTTTGTAAGAATAAAGTAATAAAATATATTGCATCTTTAAAGTATCCATTAAATACAGCTAAACCGCTTTCTAAATATGAATATACTACATATTATAAAAACGTAGGTGTAGAAATAAAAAAACGAATAATTAAAAAAGAAGCAAAAGAAGTATTTAAATATATTGGTGCTCCTGTGTTTTGTGAATTATCTGTTGTAGATGATTCTGCATATTATGATTTAAAGGATTACAAAGGAAAAGAAGAATTAAAATATGGAAATAGATATTGGATTGGTAATTGTTCATTTGAAAAACTTAGAAAAGATATATTGAAAATATGGATAGAAGAATTAATGTCAGTTAATACATATAATAATATTGAAAATTTCTTATGGTCAATCAAGCAAGAGCCAATTTCTGAACCAGATAATAAGACTAAAATTATCAATCATGGGTTTGATTTGAAAACATCATTTAGAAATATGTAAAATTATAATAAAAAATACTGCCTTTAAGGCAGTATTTTTTATTCTGATGCAGTTTGAACTGTCCATCCAGATGGAACACCATTATTTCCTGTTACATCCCAATTTGCTGCACTATTCTTTACAAATGTACCTGATGCTGACACATTTTGTACCCAATTATTTGTATAACTTGTACTTGGTGTTGTAGTAAACATTGCCTTAATATAATTTAATGATGTACAACCAATGAACATACCACCATAACAATAATTTGTTAATGTTGTTGCAGGCAATTCGGGTGCTGTAGTTAATGATGTGCAACCAGTAAACATACCGCCATAACAATAATCTGCTAATGTTGTCGCAGGCAATTCTGGCGCTGTAGTTAATGATGTACAACCCTCAAACATACCACTATAACAAGAAGTTGCTAATGTTGTCGCAGGCAATTCTGGTGCAGTAGTTAATGCAGTACCATTTAACATATTATAATAACATTCTTCTGCTAATGTTGTCGCAGGCAATTCTGGCGCAGTAGTTAATGCAATACAACCAGCAAACATATAGCTATAACAAGAAGTTGCTAATGTTGTAGCAGGCAATTCTGGAGCAATAACTAATGATGAACAACCAGAGAACATACTTTTATAACAATTATTTGCTAATGTAGTTGCAGGTAATTCTGGTGCGGTAACTAATGATGTACAACCACTAAACATAAAATAGTAACAACTGTTTGTCAATGTAGTTGCAGGTAATGATAAATCCTTCGCATTGACAATACCACATGTCTTTTCTCCATCATAATCATAGAATAAACAGCAAAATGCACAAGCTTCTTCTATTATATTCTGTCCTTTAAAATTGTCACCATATAATAATGACATCACATTTCCTTTTGCGTCAAACTCACAATCAGAACTGAAGAATGAACCAACTGTATCATAATAATCTTCTTCATCATAATATCCTGTTTGTGTTGCAATACCTTTCCATAATATCTTATCACCTGTATTTACATTAACATCTATAGTAAGATGTTCTGACTTGTTATTTTGATTTGGTGTTGTTACCCAAGTTGTTCCGTTATCGGTTGAGTAACTGATTGAGGTAATCATATCAGTCCCCATAGAGCTCCATATATTGAATGATATAGTTCCATCTTCACGTGCAACAGTTGTCAAATATTCTTCTGCCCATGTCCATAGATTATAATGTAATTCTTTTTCTTCTTTACAATAACTCACATTTGGCAGTACTTTATTATTACCTGTTATGTATGTATTATAATTTGTATGTGTATTAAATTTCTTTGTATATTTCATATTTTGATATTGAATAAATTTTTATCATAATAAATCTTTAACTTTAGAGAGATAATTATTTAATGCATAATATTTTTTTATATCATTAAGTTCATATATGTCTGTATATATAGATTTATTTTTAAAGAATTTCATTTTACCTGACCAAAAGTGTTCTGCAGGATCATTATAATTCATGCATTCAAATGCAAATGATGTTTTTATTCCATATATAGCAGCATCTTGCATTTTTACTCTATGATATTCACTTGTTAATAAATGGTGATCTGAAAATGGATCATCTTTTTTATTTAGTGATTCATCAACAAAAAAATGGCTTCTATCTGATATTTCAGTATATGAAGTTACTACATCAAATTTATCATCTATATTATTTATACAATCAACTAATAAAGATGTGAATCTAAATATCTGATTTATACTTAATAATATAATCCAATCAGGACGATAATTATTTTCTACTGCATATCTATATGTTGCTAAGTATTCTAAATATTTTACATCTTTATCATTTCCACATGGATAATGTATTGTATAAATAAATCCTAACTGTTTAGCATAATTGATCATTTCTATATTATCAGATATAATATAAGTTTGATCAAACATATTTACTTCTCTTATGTAAATATATGCAAACTTTAATGCCTCCTTATTTCGTTCAAATGTTGGTTCATCATTACCTCTTGCAGTTATAAATATTGGTATTTGTGAGACTATATTTGACATTTTATAAGTTTATATATTTAATTAAAAATAAATTATTTAGTATGGTGAACACTTTGTATAAATCATTTTATTATTTTCTTTTATGAAACTAATTAAATTTTCAACATCAATTTTTAACTTATTTGATATTTCATCAATTTTGTTATAATAATTTAACATTTCATATACATCATTATTAAAATAATCTTGCAATATATAATAATTATGAGTATACCATCTATTTTTATGTTGGCCTCTATTATAAAAATATGATGTTAATATTTTTATTAATTCATTAATTTGATCTGTATCCAAATTAGATTTTTTTAATTGTGATTGGCTATTCAACAACAATTTCTCACACAAAAAATTAAATATAGATATCATGTTTTTATATAAAAATAAAATGGTAGTCGTAAGACTACCATTTTTAAGTTGTAAAAAATTTTTTTTATTTCGATTTTTTATCGGATAATCTAAAGTTGTCATTTGCTAATATGTAGAAGAATTTCTTTGGATAATCTTTTTCCAATTTCTTGATTGTATAATTATCTTCAACAGTTATGAAATTCACCATTCCATTTATATTCTTCATAAACTCTTTAGCTTTATTGTAATCTACACTATTGAATCCTGCATCAGTAATTATAATATTAATTAAATAATCATTTGAACGTTTAATAATTTCATCAATTAATTCTGCGAATTCCATTGTACATCCTGATACACCAGTTTTTTGTCCATATTTTATTTCATGTACATAATCATTAAAATAATGCATTTTGAATGTAACATCATCTACAATTTTATTATTAGCAAATTTACGTTTTAATGATTCACAAATTTCATAAGCAGCTGTCCATACATGTCCAATACGATCACCACAATTCATTGATGTAGAATTATCAATATAAAATGCAGCATTTACTGTTAATGCATTTTTCTTTACTTCTTTTCCAGGCTTTATAAATTCACCAAATTTAGCTACTTGAGCATTTCGTCTAGGTAAACGTCTATAACTCTTTTTAAACTCTCTTTTTTTATGTGCAATATTTTGACGTACAAATGACATAGTTATATCGTACATTTTAGCATCCCAACCTTTTGTTGCTTTTTGTGCACCTATTTGTAATCCGCCTTTGTTAAGTTTTTTAGCAGATCTACATTTTTCACAAAATTCTCCTAATGCTCCACTAATTACATTCCCATATCTTTCAATTACTTTGCCTGCTTTCTTAGAAATTTCTGCGATATCTGCTGCTGTTTCTGGAGATGGTAATTTATTAGTTCCATTACCACCTTTACTTGATTGTTTTCCAGTTGGCTTTCCTTCATCATCAGCATCCCTATCTGGTGATTTATTATCACCATTATTATCACCAGATCCAGTTACACCATTTTTAGAAGCAGCATCTTTAGCTTTTTGTGCAGCATCTTTAGCTTTTTGTGTAGCTTCAGATTCTTTTTTAGTATCACCATCATCAGCAGCATCTTGTGCTTCATCAGCTGCATCTTGTGCATCTTGTGCTGCCTGTTTAGCAGTATTTGCATTCTTTTGTTTTTGTGCTGCATCTTTATCACCATTTGCTTTAGCTTCATCAGCGGCTTTTTGTGCTTTATCTGCAGCATCTTTAGCTTCATCAGCGGCTTTCTGTGCATCTTTAGCAGAACCAGATTCATTATCGCTTCCTTTACCATCTGAATCTTTTTGTGAATCTGAATCATCTGAACTTCCGCCTCCGCCGCCTCCGCCGTCAGAATTATCGTCATTATCCTCAGGTGGAGTTTCCCATGGAATTTGTCTTAAACCATCACCATTTTTTTGATTACTTCCACCACTTTGTGATTTTGGTAATGTA
>Ga0247609_10003697_pt1 | contig 15432 bp, 6 predicted proteins | sample 172DNAGHGlowgp2_FD_193487 | JGI IMG/M metagenome (GOLD analysis project Ga0247609, IMG submission 193487) | Sheep rumen microbial communities from Palmerston North, Manawatu-Wanganui, New Zealand - 1728 DNA GHGlow gp2 | ecosystem: Host-associated > Mammals > Digestive system > Stomach > Rumen ...
CCGGCACCAGAGCTTCCAAGCTGATTTTGACTTCCTCCACTTGTTTTTCTCGATTCTTTTTCCTGTACATAAAAACACACCTCCCAAGCTTATTTTACTTGAAAGGTGCTTTTTGTCTACAGTCTGATCGCCGCTCGTTTGAGTGGCGATAATTTTTTATGTTGTACTAAATTTTATTGTGCGGGAGCCGGTGCGGGCGCGGGTGTCATACCCGGCTTAATCGCGTCGTCAAATTTTGTATCCGTGAAAGGTTCTGTTGGCATAGGTTCAATCATTAGCTGACCACCTTTGACAGCGGCGGTTGCGCTCTCAATCGCTTTGTGCGCGGCGTCAATCGAAAGTCCAAGTGATTTCATACATTTATCCGGATTGTGGAAACCCATTGCATTTTCAGCACTGACCCAATCCCAATACCACTGCGCTTCACGGACGAGTTGACGGGATTCGGCAAGTTGTTCATCTGTTGCGCCTGCCAAATGCGCGGCTTTGATAACTTTATGTGCGCGAGCCGTCGTTTGTCCTGCCATGCGCAAAAGTTTAAAAGTATTGTCGTTAATCGTCTGCACGCGGTGCAACATGACTTCGTAAGATTCGTCGTGGCATTTCGCGCAAGCCGTATCGTAATGTTTAAGCGGGTTTGTCATGTAATGCGAAGTAAATTTCACGCCGTCTTTGCGCTCGTAAGGCATGTGACAATCAACGCAGGTGACGCCGTTAAGGGCGTGGATTGAATCCGCCCAAACTTCAAGGTCGGGGTGCTGAACTTTCAACATATACGCGCCGCTGTCGGGGTGAATCCAGTCGTAATCAAATTTTGGGTCGTGCCCGTCGTGATAATATTTCCATTCTTCTTCGGGGCCAAGACCGTTAGCAAACGGCATATGAACGCGTCCGTCTTCCTTTTTCTTGAAATAATATTCGTTGTGGCACTGACCGCAGACGTAAGCGCGCATATCATTATGCGAGGCATTATTTACGTCGATACCGAGTTCAGCCATTGACTCAACAAAGCCTTGATTGTAAATTCTAAGTTTCATAGTTTCGGGGTCGTGACAAGAGGAGCAACCAAACCACTCGTCTTCTTTAATCGGAGCGACAACTTCGTCAAAAGGCTTAGAAGCAAATTCCCAACCACTTTCCTTAAAATAAACATCGTACATATACGAGCCCTTACAGACTATACAAGAACCCAACTGACCGGGACGACGTTTAGAATTTAAAATATCTTCGCCGGCGTACCAATGCCCTCTGTCGTCGTCGTACTGAATTGAGAATTTATAACCTTTAAACAGCTCAATTTGTTCGGGCTGTTCGGTTAAGTGTGAATAAGCGTCTGCGCCGCCAAAACCCGTCGGACTGGGCGATTTGTCCATTGTCATTTTATAAGAATTGAATTGCAACGGGTAAGCTTCGGCAAAACCCATGCGCGTTAATTTCTGGTCTTCCGGAATTGGAACCAGTTCAAATTTTGAAGCGGGCTTGGCAATTACTCTAGCGAACATCAAGCCAAAGAACGCAACGCATATGACAAGCGCGCCCGCAATATATTTTTGCATCTTACTCAACTTTTATACCCCCTTCCAAATGATTCGTGCCGTGCGCAACTTTGCTGTGACATTTTAAACAATCGTCCTGCGTACCTTCTGGCGCAGTTTCAACATAAGACATTGTTGCGCCGTGACAACGTACGCAGTTTTCCGCAACCATCTTGCGGGCGTCGGCGTCCAGTTTAATTCTTTCGGGATAATCGCGCATTGCCTCATGATACATATCGACCATACCCGTGCGCCCTTTTTCAAAAAGATAATGCGCGGTGTTGTCGTGCGGCAGGTGACATTCTATACAGTCTTGATTTCTGTGTGGCGACATTGCGAACGTTGCCGCCTCGTGTTTCATTGAGTGGCATTGCCCGCAAAAAGTCGGAGTGCCTGTAGCGTGGAGCATACATTGAATAAATCCCAACGCTACAAAGCCTATGATAAAGCCGCCCGCCAGCCATTTTAGCGTATGCTTTTTGAAACTCATATCATTTCCTCCTCCTTCCTTGACGTTAATAAAAATTTTCAATCTCTCTTTGTAATGTCACGAATTATTATTTTACGTTTTGTCGCTGTCCGTTGCGGTTTTTATAATGCCTCCTGCAAGAGCCGCCGCCGCTGTTGCCGCTGTTTTTGTAACTAAACCGCCTGCTGCAAGTTCAACTGCCGTAATTCCTCTGGCTTTTGCTCGTTCTTTGGTCGCTGTCGCAGTTTTCTTGACTGTCTCCACCGCACGATTTTTAATTGCGTTTGCCAAAGGAATTTTTATTCTGGAAGATTTTTTTGTCTCATCTATTTCAAACTGTACGGGTACTTTCATCTTCAAGGCTTATCACTTCCTTTTTATAGCGAAAAAAGATCCAATACAAATTGCCGCGACGCTTAGCCACAAAAGCCAGATAAAAGGTTTTGTGCTAACGGTTGCCGCAACGGGCATTGCTGAAAGTTCCTTGTAAGTCGGCAAAATTTCAATTCGTGCCTTTTGCAAATCGTTCGTCATTCCTGTTAAGCGAATGCGCCGCTGTCCGTTAAAAACTTCCAAAGTTTGCGCGGAACCGCCGTCAGGCGTAACAATTATCATCGGGTGGACGACTTCCGAAATTTCGCCGTCCGTTATCGTTATCGCCGCCGTCGCTTGAATCGGTTGATTGTTTTCGTCGTAATCAATGTGCGCGTCCTCGAACACGTAACCAAGTTCGCCATCCATAGTGAACAGCCCTTTAGTTAGCATTAACTCTTGAACGTCTTCGATTTTCGGCGCGTGCGGAGCAATGTAAATGTCGCCGCTTAAACTTTTTAAAATCGCAGGTTCGCGAGCCGCGTCCGTACCGTTGCCGTGCAGTTTCGTTAAAGCCTTTACAGCTTCGCCGTCAACCGTGTAGACGTAAAATTTTCTCAACTCTTCCTCTTGAAAGATTTGCCCTTCGTAAGTGACTTCATGCCCCGCGATTAAAAATTTTTCGCCCGTTTTAAATTCCTGCGTGACGGTTTCGCCCTGTGCGGAAATTACAATCGCCGCCAGCATTGCCAAAAATCCTACGTGCGCAATTTTTCCGCCGAGACTCAACATACGCCCGAATTTTATAAAGGTGTAAATCATCAGCGCGGCTAAAGTTAGGGCTATCGGCGAGGTGCTTTTTACGTAAAAATCCGTGTCGACCGCCGCCGCCGCTCCGACAATTTGCGTCAACAGCGGCATTGACATTCCTATCCAAACAATCGTTGCGATAAATATCAGCAACAGACAACCTAACAGAATTATAAACGGCGCGTCGGAATAAGATTTGTACAGTTCGCCCTGCGGCAGTTGCTTTGCTTTGGCGAAGATTATCGACAGCCCGCCGATTAAAATCAGCGCATTTGCAAGGGCTATCGTCATACCGATACTTGAACCCGCGAACGAGTGAACCGAGAAATCGCCCAATACGCCCGACCGCGTCAAAAATGTTCCGTAAATGACAAGCGCATAAGTGAACGTAGCCGCAACATGTGCTTGAGCTAAGACCGCAGATTTTTTTCGCGCAAGGTTTATCAAGTGCAAAAGGACTGCCGCCAATAGCCAAGGGACTAAGGAAGAATTTTCAACCGGATCCCAGCCCCAATAGCCGCCCCAACCTAAAACTTTATAAGCCCAGTAGCCGCCGATAAATATTCCCGCGCCCAAAAAACTCCACGCCGCCAGAGTCCACTTGCGAGCCTCCTCAAGCCACGAACGAGACGCCGCCTCCGTTAAAAGTTCTCCTAAGCTTAGCGCGAACGGCACCGCTAACAGCGCGTAACCTACAAAGATTATTGGCGGGTGAATCGCCATCCAAAAATCTTGTAACAACGGATTTAACCCGACGCCCTCGAAAACCTGCGCGGGGTGTTCGGCAAATGGTGACTTCGCTAAGACTAAAAACACCAATACGCTTTGCAACAAAAAATAAATTCCCAATGCCGCCGCCGTCGTCCGTCTGAACGTGAGCACCGCGCCAATTATCGCATGAATCAACAGCCACAATAAAAAAGAACCCTGCTGCCCCGCCCAAAACGCCGAGATCTTATAAACTGTCGGCATTGTCGTTGACGAATAAGCCGCGACGTATTCAACACTGAAATCGTTTTCAAAGATCAAAATCCATAGGAGCAAGCTTGCCGCCGTGATGAATCCTGCTGAGGCGAGCGCGATTATCTTTACTGCCCGCGCAGAGGGAATTTTTTGTGCAAAACAGATAACCATTGCCGCAAGTGCCGCTGTCAAGCCGCCGCCCAAAAGTAAATTTCCCGTCAATCACATTCCCCCTTAATCAAACTTGGGGTTTCTGCCCTTCGTACTTAGACGGACATTTGATTAAAAGTTTTTTCGCGTGAAAAGTTTCGTCCGCCGCATCGTACTTGCCAACCGCGACAATATGATAGGCTTCGTCGAATTGGTCGGGCTTAACGCCGTCGAAGATAACCTCCATTGTCTCGCCCGTCTCCTCGTCTTGAAGGCTGAAATTAAATTTGTCGCCGGTCTGCACAGGTTCAAAATTTTTATCAAGAAGACCTTTAACTTGCACGCCGTTTGAAGTCGCCGCGCGCGCTTCGGCAATGCTCACATAGGGCGTAACGCTCTCAGCAAGATTAAATCCCGCATAAGCCACAAAGCCAACCAGCAGGGCAATCAAAAAAATTTTCCGCATTGCTTTTTCGCCTCCTTTGATAAATTTTGCTGATTATATCATTGCGAAAAATGCCGTGTTGTTGCGCGGGCAACTGAAATTTCCAAAAACTTTAGGGCAAAAAAAGAGGCTCATGCATTTGCATAAGCCCCTAAAATTTTATTCAAGCGTTTAGTTTTTAAGATTTAGGATTTAATTTCCTGGTTTGTAACCTGAAACTTTCGTTGCGACATAATAAATATCGCTTCCGTCTTTTCTCTTGTTGTACAAATTAGTTGCGTAATTCAAGTTGATTACGTCGAAATTTTGGACGTCCGAAGCTTTTACGCCGCTAGAAGTTATCAGATCACCCGCACTTGCCAAGACATCGCCCTCATCATTTGTAATATCTTCTTTAGCAAACCAGTAGTAATTGTTCTTAGCTTTGATAACAACATTGTCCGGATTGACAGCTTTTGTTGTGTCGCCATCTGTAAAGCTGTTGATTGTCAACGAAGCAACCGAGTCTTTGCTATTTTTGCCGGTGCTCAGGTTGAAGGTTATATCATTTGCGCCGCCGGTTATTTCGTAAATTGTGGTATTGGCTATCTTCAGAGTGTCTTTGGAGACATCGAAGTTAGAGATAATCTTTTCGCCCGTCTGTCTCTTGGTATAAACAAACGTATCTTTACCCGTGCCGCCAACCAGAGAATCATCGCCGTTGCCACCGTTAAGCGTCGTCTTGGTCGCGCCGCCTATCAAAGTATCAGCATCGCCGTTGCCCGTTAAGCGCAGATTATTTTCAACATTTGAACCGTCCAAATAGGTGTAAGTGAGCTTTTTAACGGTCTTACTGCCGCTGGTGTCGCTTGTCAAGGTGGCTTGATTATTTGAAACAATCGCGTCGTCAGTGAATTGATAATCTACGCCGTTAATATTAACAGTGTCAACCGTGCCGTTAATCGTAAGAATATCCTTCGTGCTGAAGGTCAATTTTACTTTCGAGTTGGATTTGTCGACACTTATTATATCTTTAACGCTGCTGATACCGGCAGTGCTAGAGAGTGAAATTTGATCGCCTTCGCCAAATCCGTTGATAACGTCTTTACCGCCTTTTGCGTAAACGAACAAATCAGCGTTATCGCTAGCTGTGAACTTGTCATCTTTCTTGCCGCCGATAAGCGTTACGCTTCCACTTGCGCCGCTCGCGTCAATCATCGTTTTGGTGCTGTCGCTCGCTGTGATTGTAACATCTCCGCCTTCAACCGTTATCTTCTTGACGGTCTTATTGGTATTGGCATCGAATGAACCCGCGCCAGCAGAAACAGTTGCGGAAGTCGGATTTTTCTTCTTGTCGAGGAATACGCCATTTTGCGGGAAGACCATCTTTTTATATCTTCCGCTACTTTGACGAACCCAAAGCTCTTCTCCAGTAATGCCCTGAACAACAACTTGCCCGTCTTCTGTCGTAAATGTTACATCTTTATCGGTTGCTGAAACCTTGCTAACTGTTCTATCGCCAAAGTCAATCTTATCAGCACTGCCCTCGAAATTAACAACCGTTGCGAAGCCGCCGCCGTATTGGAAGACGTCATTATTCTTGTAGCCATCACCGTTGAAAGTGAACGTGCCGCCCGTTGAAGCACCCGCGATTGTTACGCTTTGATCTGTAACTTTTAGAGCTGAAACTTCCGTAATTCCCGCGTCCGCATAAACGGTGCTCGTAAGATCTATCGTGCCGTCTGCGCTTGGGAACAAGTTCAAAGTATTGCCGACAATGTAGCCGTCCGCCGTGATTGAACCTGTTGTCGCAGAATTGCCGTCCGTCGTGAACGCAAATTTACTAATTTCGCCGTCGTTCAAGATAAGCGTATTATTCTTATCGAATTTCAAGGTAAATTTACTTGTTGTGCTACGTGCATAGACTACATTACTGATTCCTGCAATTTGCAAAGTATCATTATTTTGATCGAAGTTTTCAACGGTATCTTTACCTTCGTTGTAGACCAAAGTAAATTTTGCGGTGTCTCTTCTGTCATCTAAGAAAATCTTATTTTTACCAGAACCGCCGTCGATTGTCGCTGAGCTGCCGCCGTAAATTGAATTGTCAAGAGAATTCGCCGTGATGGCAATGGCATTAGTAACAGCCCTTGCGTCAATCGTCTTGTGCTCTCCGGTGTAACTTCCAGAATAGGAAGCATTGAGCGTTACTGAATTGTCATAAGCGGAAACAATCGAGTCTTTCGAGAATTCGTAACTTCTATTACTTCTCTTAATCGCAACTGACAAACCTTCCGTCGGAACCGACACGCCGCTACTGCTTACGTTCGTGAAGGTCAATTTGTCACTGCCGTTAAAGTCGATAACCAAATTGCCGTCTTTTGTTGTTGTTACTGCGGCGTCCGTAATGTCGGTGATATTTTTATCTACTTCGACCCAATCACTTTCGTAACTATAATTCTGGATTGTGTCCTTACCGTCACCGAACTTGAACACCGTGCTGCCGCCGCCGCTGATAAGCAAGTCGTTGCCTTCGCCGCCGTCTATTGTGCCATTGACGCCGCCGTAAATTGTGTTGCCTTCGCTGTTGCCGGTAACAGATATTGTTTCGACTTTAGAGGCGTTAATCGTCTTATATTTGTCATTTGCAGCACTGTAAACCGTACCATAGCCCGAACCAAGCGAAATTTCTTCATCGTCCTTAGCGATTGAATAATCTGCGTAATAATAAGTGGACTCTCCGCCTTTAATCGAAACTGCTTTTGTACTTTGAACCGTCAGGATATTATCGTTGCTGAACTTAATGACAAGATCCTTGCCATCCATATATACATTATTAGCATTGGTGGCTACATTCAAATCAGACAACTCAATAACGTCGCCTTCGTTGTATTGTTGGATTGTGTCTTTACCTGCCGAGAAAATAAACGTATCATTTTCGTTCTTAATACCGACAAGCAAATCATCGCCGCCGCCGCCGTTAAGCGTTGACTCAGCAATTTGAGCTTTAAGCGTATCGTTTGCGTCGCCGCCTTTAATACTGGTCTTAACTGAAGTACTACCAACGATTGATGAACGTGTCGTGCCGCCGGTAATAGCAAAGCCATCAACCTTGACAAGGCTAGCATCTACTACGCTGTATTTGCTAGCATCAAAAGCTGATGCACTCCAGCTCTTCGTCAAAGTTACTTTGTTACCCGAAACAATCGACATGCCCGAATAGACATATTCGTCGCCGTTTTTATCTTGAACAGTTACAGGAACGTCCGTATCTTTAAACGTCAACTTGACGTTATTGGCGAAGTTAATTTCAAAACCGCCGTCTACAGTATTAACTTTGCTAGCGTCGGTTTGTGCGGCTATTCCTAAGGAGACAGAATCACTAGCCGTATAATTGTCTATAGTCACGTTGCCGCTACTGTAAACGAACAGATCCGCGCCTTCTTTGTCGCCAACAAGCAAATCATTGCCGCCGCCGCCCGCGATTGTTGCACCTGCTTTGCCGGCTTTCAGTGTCTCAGCGGCAGTTGTGCCTGTAATCGTGACCGCCGCGTTGTCGCTACCAATGATATTATTTACAGTGGACGTTGCTTTAAGTTCTATCGAGTTTTTAACTTTCGAAGCGTCAACTGCCGTTACATTAGTGGGCAACGAGTAATCGGAATCAGTATTTACGCCAAGCGTCGCTGAAGTGCCGCTAATTATCGCGTCCTTCGTGTAAGTGTAATCGCCAATCGTAACCTTAGCATTACCCAAGAAGGTAACTGCGCTTTCGCCAAGATTCAGCGTAAAGGTATCTCCGTTACTAAGAAGTTTGGTAGCTTCAGTAACTTCAGTTACACCAGAGAGCGCGTCGCCCGTCGCAAAGTCAGCGATTGTGTCCTTGCCTTTACCAACTACGAAAGTATCGTTGCCTTCGCCGCCAATCAGATAATCGTTGCCGTCGCCGCCAACAAGTGAATCATTACCTGCGCCGCCGTTGATTACGATATTCTTGCCATTAGTCTTGATTGTATCTGCGCCGTCCGTGCCGATTAAGGTTGCGCCGTTGTAGTCGCCATCGCTCAATTCAAACGTGTAGCCGGCAGAGTAGCTCATAATCTGGACTGTATCATTGTCCGGAAGGTTAACCTCGCCCAACGTGACCTTTTTAGTTTCTGTATTAATTGTAATTCCGTTTGTGGATTGGAGACCGCTTAATTGTAACAAAGCGTCGCCGTCAAGCGAAGTTGTGCCCGTAAAGACGAGAGCTTTGCTTTCGCCACCGACGTAAGAATAACTGCCCGCTTCAGTTTTGAAGGATGCATAAGTTGCAGTGTTGCCGTCAGTTACCCACGCTGTTTCAATTGTTTCAGCAGTGTTTTTAACTCCCTTGATTGTTGTAGTGCTATTGTCTTTAAATGTTACGGTAAGTTCAGTGCCGTTTACAGTATAGCTAGCGATTGATAAACCAAAGCCAATAGTGTCATTGGAAGTGAAACCGACCAAACTTAAGCCGCTAGCGGTTGTTGCTACATCGACGAAATCGGTACCGCCACCGACGTTAATTGTTGCACTGTCGTCGCTAACGTTAATTGTATTGCTACCGCCGCCGCCGTCAACGTAAGCACTTGCGCCGCTCACGATAATTTTATCTGCGCCCGCGCCGCCGTAAACACTTGCACTTGCGCCGCTCACGGAAATTGAATCTGCACCCGCGCCGCCGTAAATTTTTGTACCTTTGCCGTTATCAGTGACAGTATCATTATTTGCGCTACCAACGATATAATTTGCACCTGCGCCGCCGTCGATATAAGCAGCACTTGCACCCGCTTTAAGCGTATCGGCACCTGCGCCGCCCATTATCGTTGTTTGGACATTGTCACTGCCAATAACGTAGTACGCGCCATTAGTACCAGTTGCGATTGAGAAGCCGCCAGCAACATTTACAGCCGCCGCATTTATAGATGTGTAGCTATCGTTTTCACCGATTGAATACGTTGAACCAGTATAGCCAGCTGTAAGCGTAATGCTATTGCCTTCCGAAATACTGCCTGCTGTGTAGTAAATAGATTTTTCGTTGCCAACTTTCAACTGAACTGTAGGAGTACCTTCAAACGTTACAAAATTAGCGCCGTCGAAATTGATTTGGAAACCGCCGCCGCTTACAGTCGTTACTTTGGAGCCGTCATAAATCGGGCTGAAGTCGCTACTAAGTGAGAAAATATCGTTCGTGCCGTAGTTGTTGACTGTATCACTGCCGCCGCTAAATACAAATGTATCTGCGCCATCATCGCCACCAACAAGAGAATCATCGTCTGCGCCGCCGTCGAGAGTTGCACTTGCGCCGCTGTTGGTGATTGTATCGTTGCCGGCGTCGCCATAAAGAACAGCATTTGCGACGCTGTTGGTTATGTTATCGTTATCGTCGCCGCCGTAAACAGTTGCACTTGCGCCGTCATTGGTGATTGTGTCGGAGCCGCCGCCGCCATAAACAACAGCACTTACGCCGCTGTTGGTGATTGAATCTGCGTCGTCGCCGCCATCAACAACAGCTTTTGCATTGTTCGTGATTGTGTCAGCACCTGCGCCGCCGTTAATAGTTGCGTCTGCGCCGTTGTTCACGATTGAATCGGAACCGCCGCCAGCGTTAATCAAGATACCAGAACCAGAATTGTTTATAGTATCTGCTAATGTTGCGTTGCCGTAGAAAATGCCGCCTGTACCTTCGCCGATATTGTACGCGTAATCGCCGCTTATGACGGACGCACCTGCATCTGCGAAATTCGTAGCCGACAAAGTGATTATTTGTTGGTCAGCGGAAATTGAAATGCCGTTACCGTTGCTTATGCCGTCAAGATAGAACGAAGCTCCTGCAGTTTCCAAAGTTGAGCCGGCATAACTGAGAGCACCACTGCCTATTGCGCCGCCGTAATATCCTAACGTACCTTCGCCGAGATTATCCATTGCCAACGCAAAATCGTTAAACAATGTGGTACTACCATTAGAAACAACTTTTGCAACGCCCCAATTTGTTTTTTCACCAATTTTAACTCTATTTTCAGAGCTTGCTTGAATTCCAAAGCCAGATATGCCGTTGCCGTCCGTAAGCGTCAATACGTCGCCGCTGTCGTCTGTTGGAGTGAATACTATCATCGCAACACCACCGGAGGAGGAGGCATTGTCTGATTTTGTCAACGTGTAGCCGTTAAAGTCAATCTTTATTCCGCTGTTAATAGTAACTGGCGTTGAAATCGAAATATTTTGCTCAAGAATGACTACTTTATTATCCGCGTCTTGGTTTTCTTCTGCTGCTTTAATAGCCGATTCAAGAGTTGAATAAGACTTTACTGAAGCGTCGTCATTTACTGCCGCCGGTTCGACCACATTACCGGAGGAGGAACTTGTTTCAATCGGAACGCTCGCGACTACTATTTTTTTCGCCATTGCTGACGAGATTTTATAACCCGAAGCGTCCAATTCCATAGATTTAGTTGCATTCTTAATAATATTCCTAAGGTTGTTTGCTGTATTATTTTCCACAGCTGTTTCAATCCCTTCATCCTGCGTTGTATTTTCAAGCGCAGTTTTTTCTTCAATCGCAATATTTTTTATTACGATCTGATTGGTTTGCCCAGATGTAGTTTTTTCGCTGTTTCCAACCTTGACGTCATTAGTTACTTCTTCTTTTACGGTAATTTTGTTAGCCAAAATACCGCCGTCAATCATTAAAGTAGATTTTGCATTACCATACGTTATCGCGTCAACTTCTGCGCTTCCGTTGGCTTCTTCGGTGTCGCTAGTTTTAGAATCATCGGTTTTAGTGACCGAAGAAAGTTTGCCGTCATAAAGTTCAACGTTGTTGGTACCTTCGCCGCCAATGTCCACTGCAGATTTATTTCCTGCAATATCAATGTTGCCTTTAGTAACACCGGAATCAGTAGCCGCACCACTTTGACCGATTTTAACGTTAGTATTAGAGCCTGACGCCGAGACAATTTGTATTGCCGCGCCGCTGTTATCATCGCCATCTGTTCCGTCCGCAGGTTCAACTACATCGCCAACATATTGAGGTTCAACCACATTACCAGTTGTTGAATAAGCAAAACCGCGAATCTTGCCGCCCAAGATATTCAAAAGACCCGCAAGCAACTTAATTCCCGTCGCGCCTCTTATGAGACCGCCGTAAACGTTAATCGAGCCTGCGCCTTGTTTGTAGACACCAGCCATTTGGTAAGAAAAGACTCTGCCGCCATACATGTTAAAGATACCAGTTCCATCGACGTTGACCGCACGTTGGTTTCTCGACATGATTGAGCCGCCGCGCATATTGAACGTACCGCCCGCTTCAACGGAGATATTGCCGATCAATTCGCCGCCCGAAACGCTATCGCTCAACGTAAATTCCGAACTGACGCCAAAGTTGTTAGTTAATGTTAATGTCTTGCCGTTTAAATCAATCGTTATCTTTTTGTCAATGGTGCTAACACTGGTAGAATCGACTGATTGAATCAATTTAATTGTGTCACCATCAACCGCCGCATTATATGCCAAATCAAGCGTTGAATAATATTTGCTACCAATTTTAGCTACAGCACTATTCATTTTTGCTTTTTTCAAAGATGCGCCAGAATCTGTCTTCGAGTAGTAATAATTTGTCGAACCGCTCTCGTTGATAAATTCCACCGTATCGAGACCAGTTATAGCCGCTTTTGCCAAATCTTCAGTAGAATAATAAAGCGTTTGATCATCGATAATGCGCGAAATAAATTTATCAACGACATCGCCAACAACGTAAATTTCCTCGCCGTCCAAAGTAAGTTTTTCTTCTGTCTTACCTTCGGCAACATAATCAGAAACATCAGTAGAGAAAACGCCGCCCGTTATGCTGTAGCCGCCGTTATTGTCATTTTGGGAATTAAGTGCGCCGTTGAATGTGCCGTCCGTAATTACGACCGTAACGCGTTTATCTGCGTTTTCTGCGGCAACGGCAGTACCTGCTGTTCCCGTGAAAGTTCCGCCGTTAATAGTAACTGCAGGAGCATTGTTTTCGTTACTTTGAGGATTCGACACGGCAAGAGCAACCGCGCCCTTAATATCGGCATTACCGTTTATCGTTACGTTAAGTTCCTTTTGTGTTGTGTGTTGAGCAACCGCAATACCTGCGCCAACCGAAGTGGAACCGTTACCGTTCGGATTGACCGTGTACGTTTCGGCTGTAGCTTCAAACGTGCCGCCCGTGATGTTGAGCGTACCTGCGCGGATTTCAAGACCTGTGTCTTCGCCGGTGATAGTGCCGCCGCTGATTGTGAGCGTGCCGCCAACTTGCGGGTGATAAATTGCCGCCGCTTTATCGGAAATTAGCGTGCCGCCGGTGATTGTAATATCAGTGTTAGAGCCGTAATTGGCAGAAGATGTGCTCTCGGTACCGTTGCCCGATAATGCGAAAGAATTCGCCGCATGGAGGGTACCGCCATTGATTGTTGCTTTACCTTCGCCCCAAACAACGACAGGGGTTATGGTCTTTGCCGCATTGAGGATACCGCTTTCAAGCGTGAATTCGCCGCCCTTCTTGACGCGAACACCGCCGTCATTACCGCTACCAGTGAAGTTTATTGTACCTGTACCTTCAGTGGTAATATTTCCGTCTGAATCTTTAACTTCGGTAGAATCTTTGATAGTAAGATTGCCGTTGTTGTTGACAGTGAAGTAGCCGCTGTTTAATTTAACAGTTTTCCCGTTCAGGTCAAGCGTAACTTCTTTAGCAAGAGTAAAACGATAAGATATTCCCGTTCCAGATATATCTTTGTTGACAATGATAGTTTGACCTGCCGTAGCGGCTGAAAACGCGGAATAAAGATTGTTGTAGTATTTGTCGCCAATCATGGCTTCAGCAGTTGCTTTGCCGTAGTCGGTAACAGTTACATTATCTGAATCAGCATATGCCGTAGCTAAATTCGTATAATTTATGGTTTTTCCGTCTATTGTAGAAGTAGCCAAGATTTTTTTGGAAGCCAAATCTGTTTCCGCTGCTTCTTGTGAGTCGTAATACACAATCTCTGTGTTGATATAGTTGCAGTAGCTGGAAGGAGCCGTAAAGCCTGCTGCACTTTCGCTGGAGCGAAGAGCCGTGACAGTTCCGCTTTGTAAATTTACAGTACCGCTGATTGAACCGTTCAATAATTTACCGCCGTTGACGATAACTGCAACAGATGTACTGTTGTCGATTATTTTTGCACTGTCGTTACTGATTCTGGCATTGATGGAACCGCCAGTGTTAACTGTGATTGTGGAAGTGTCACCAGTTGCACTGCTGTCGCTTATTACTTTTAATGCTGTCAAGCTATAGTTGTTGCCAACATAGCCGCTGAGAGTGACTGTAGCACCTTTTTCATGAACAGCAAGAGCCGCGCCTGTAGCAGTCGTTCCCGTGCCTGTTTGCAAGTAGCCGCCGCTCATGTTAAACGTACCGCTTACAATTTCGGCAGCATTACTGCCTGTCGAGCTTTGGGCTTTGCCGCCCGTAAGATTCACTGTACCGCCGTTTACAAGGATACCTGCTTTTCCTGATGTCGCGTTCGTGACAAACGTGGGGCCGTAGGATTTACCTTCTACACCGGAAGTCACCGTTCCGCCCGTAACTTCAATGGCGTTACCTTGCGTCGCAGCAATACCATAGCTTGTTGAGTTTGAAGTTGCCTGCATTGTTAGACTGACATTACCGCCGGTAATCTTTATGGCGGATTCGGTACCCGTGTAAGTCAACTTTTTCTTGCCGAAATCGAAAGTGCAATCGGAACTTAACGTTATGCTGTTATCCGTTGATAAGTTGTTCAACAGCGTGATATTGGTGGCATCACTCAAATTATCTGTCGTGAAGTCGGTTGCCTCTGTGCCGTAGTAAGTGCCGTCCAATTTTGTGACGGAGAAAAGTGCCCCCGTAGGAGCCGTATCTGCTTTTTCAAAAGCAAAACGCTGGAGATCGAAGCTAAAACCAGCGGGGGGAGATGCTCCCATTTTAAGAGAAGCAAAATTTGCTTCTGTGAAAATCCTTCCTTCCATAGTTTTCTGATTCCCCTTTTGTTTTACACGACCGAAAAGATTCCTACAAAAAAATTTTTTCGCTGAGTCATTGTGGGGGCAATTCCTCTTAAAAAAATTTCCTCGTCCTTATCTGAATCGGTTAAGTTACCAGCTAGCCGCTAACTATCCTTGCGAAAGCCGCGACTTTGAAAAATTTTTCAATTCGACCCGCAGGCTTAATTTTATTCCTTGTAAAAAGTTTGTCAACCTCCGTCTTTTAAAATTCTCTTAAAACGAGCGTTAAACTTTAGTTCAAAACAAAATGCGTATCGCTTACCTGTTGCAGTGTGCAATTTTCATAGTTCACGCCTTCCGCGCTGTAAGATATAAGCTGACGATTTTTTTCGACGGCTGGATTGGGTTGCGGCACAGCGGATAATAAGCTTTGCGTGTAAGGGTGAACGGGATTAGAAAAAATTTCGTGCGTCGTGCCCGTCTCGACAAGATAACCTTTATGCAAAACGCCGATTCTGTCCGAAATATATTTTACCATGCTCAAATCATGCGCGATAAAAAGATAAGCGCAATTTGTATCGTCTTGAATATCCTTCATAAGGTTGACAACCTGCGCTTGAATCGAAACGTCAAGGGCAGAAATGCATTCGTCAGCAATGATAAGTTTAGGATTCATGACGAGGGCGCGGGCAATTCCAACACGTTGCCTTTGTCCGCCCGAAAATTGTTGCGGATAACGTTCAGCGTGCGCG
>Ga0247609_10003698_pt1 | contig 15430 bp, 21 predicted proteins | sample 172DNAGHGlowgp2_FD_193487 | JGI IMG/M metagenome (GOLD analysis project Ga0247609, IMG submission 193487) | Sheep rumen microbial communities from Palmerston North, Manawatu-Wanganui, New Zealand - 1728 DNA GHGlow gp2 | ecosystem: Host-associated > Mammals > Digestive system > Stomach > Rumen ...
GAGACAGTACGAGAAAGGAACAGAATATGAAAGACTACGAAGCTTTATCCAAAAAACACTTTGATGGACAGGCTGCCGATTATGACCGACGGGACACCTATTATTATTCACGGAACGGGAAAATCAGCTGTCGTGACATTGCCGGACAGATCAGGGAGCTGCCCTATGAATCTCTTCTGGATGTGGGCTGTGGAACGGGTTTTTTGATGGAACTGCTAATAAAACAGCGGCCTGCGCACTATTGCGGAGCGGATTTGTCCGACGAGATGATCCGCGTGGCGAAGGAAAAGCGGATCGACGGCGCGGAGTTCGTGGTAAGCTCCGCGGACAAACTGCCGTATCCGGATGAGACCTTCGATATTGTCACCTGCTCCCAGAGCTTCCACCACTATCCATATCCCGAAAAGGCAATGTTGGAAGCGAAGCGCGTGCTGAAGCCGGGCGGTCTGTATATTCTTTCCGATACCGGGATCGGCGGCATCGGCGCATGGATCGACAATCACATCCTCTTCAAGATGATGAAGAGCGGCGATTGCCACACCACGAACCGCAAGGGCATTGAAAAGATGATGGTACGCGCGGGATTCACGATCGCAGATTCCCGGCAGATCAGGGGCATGATCTATACGGTCACCGGAAAGAAGCTCTGAAGGGGCACAGGAGGACACGGCGATGCAATTTGATGAAATGGGAAATCGCTCCGGAAAGACCCTGATGCTGCTGCCGGGAACGGCCTGTGATTATCAGACGAATTTCGGCACGGTGCTGGATCGGCTGGGAGAGAAATATCACCTGATCTGCGTCAATTACGACGGCTTTGACGGAAGCGGCGCGATCTTTCCCGATATGATCACCGTCACGGAGAAGATAGAAAGGTACATCAAGGACAATTACAACGGGAGAATCGACGGCGCGATCGGCTCCTCTCTGGGCAGCACCTTTGTGGGGCAGCTGATCCAGCGGGAAAACATCCATATCGATCACGGCATTTTCGGAAGCCCGGATCTCGACCAGAGTGGGAAGTTCAGCGCCTGGCTCCAGTCGAAGCTGGTGGTCCCGCTTTTGACCAGCTTTACGAAAGGGGAAAAGAAGCGGGCAAAGGCCAGGAACAGGATCAAGACCTTTTTCGAAATGAGCGATGAGACGGCGGATCGGTTCATGGGATGCTTTGAAAAGTTCAGCCCGGAGTCCATCAAAAACGAATACTACTCGGATCTGCTCACCTGGCTCAGGGACGATATTCACGTGGAGAACACGAAGGTCCACTTCATCTACGCAAACAAAATGGGCGAAAAGTATCTCAAGCGCTACAGGAAGTACTTCCGGGATCCGGACATCCGGGAGTTTGATATGCAGCACGAGCAGTGGCTCTTTGGCGACGAGCAGTACACCGCGCCGGTATTGAAGGCGATCGACGAGTTTATGGAACTCACGGCAAAATGAAGCCAAAAGAAAAAGGAGTGGAAAGAATGGTCACCCTGATTTTGACACTGAGCATGTGCGCTTTGCTTTTCCTCATGATATGGGCGGCGACATATTTCTACCCGTGGACGGGCCTGCTTCGGTTTTTCCCAAAAGATATCGAAGAAAAAGCCAGACAGCACAAGCCGCCGTTCCCGGCAGCGCCGGTGATCGGTTGGATCATCATGCTGCTCTGTGCGCTGGGCTTTATCGGCGTGATCGTTTACGGGGGATGGGATGGCCTGCAAAACGGGTTTACTTTTCGGCAATTCCTGACTCGCTTCCTTATCATTCTTTTCGGCATGAAAGCCTTTGATATCATTGCTCTGGATTATGTCCTGATCACGAAGACACAGTTTTTTCAGCATTATATTCCGGAGACAAAAGGCTGTGCCGGATACCACAGCTTTGGCTACAACCGGAAAGAGCAGCTCAAGCACATCCTGGCTCTGCCTTTTGCAGCGCTGCTTACAGCCTGGGTCTGTACGCTGTTCTGACTGCGGCGGCAAATACTTGAGGGATCAAACTTGGAAAACAAATCGCTGAAATATAATCCTAGGCCCTGAGAAAAACTTATGGTCGGTCCGGCGGAGAAGAGATAAAGGAGGACAGATACGGATGAATATGATCGTATCGCTGATGGCGTCAGGCGCTAAGAAGCGCTTTTCCCGGGAGGAGTACAGGCAGATCCGGGAGGAGGCAAACGCCCTTTTTCAGAAACTGACGGAGGAGAACAAGGATCTCCCCAAGGCCTTGAAAAAGCATACCGGGACAAACATATTTCCTGCGATTGCTGTATATAAAACGCTTCTGAACCACGGCATGACGGCGGACGACGCCACCGACGTGATCCGAAGATTCTTTTATAAGATCTGCGAGATCATGTTCCGGCCGGCGGCGTGGTATCAGCACATCGCAGGGAACTACCACAGATACCCGGCCGGGATGGTGAAGCACTCGCTGCGGGATTTCAGCCCTGAGGCGGGATTTGAATACAGGATGCCCGAGAAGATCAACCCGGCCGTGGCTCGGTTCGATATCACCGCCTGCCCGTATCATGCCATGTGCGAAAAGTATGACTGTCTCGAACTGAACCCCGCGTTCTGTGACAGCGACGACGCCAAGTACGGAAACCTGCATAAGAATCTGAAATGGGCGCGTCAAAGCACGATCGGCCACGGGGCGCCATGCTGCGATTTCCGCATTATAGATATCAGCCGCTGCCCGGATTATGACGGCTGATCAGCAAGGCAAAAGCTTTGCTGCTTTTGCCATCATAATATCATTCAAAAAAACGGTTCGGACTTTCTGAGATAAAGGGATCCGAGGCGTTTATAACAGCGACCCCTTTGACCTCCTGCAGGAGGACTTCATGTGCAGGCGGGATGCGGGCTTTATTGCTTGAGAGGCAAAATGGGAGGATGAACGGCATGAGAATCTATGAGTATGGAAAAGAGAACCCGGAATGCATTTTGCTGATTCACCCGTCATTGGTGACGTGGGATTATTTTGAATTTGTCATTCCGCTTTTGGAAAAGGACTATCACCTGCTGATCCCCGCTCTCCCGGGATACGACTTGGAGGACGATTCGGAGTTCAGCTCGGTGGAGAGGATCGCGTCTCAGTTGGCGGATGAGCTTCTGCAAAAAGGAATCCGGGAAGTAAAGGCGATCTACGGCTGCTCCATGGGCGGCAGCATCGTTCTGAGAATGGCGGCTGACGGAAAGCTGAAAGCGCGGCACTACATCATGGACGGAGGGATCACGCCCTATCAGCTGCCGTGGATCCTGACCCGGTTTATCGCGCTGCGCGATTTCGGCATGATGGCGCTTGGAAAAATGGGCGGGGAAAAAGTGATCGTGAAGGCCTTCAGCTCCACCCAGTACAGCGAAGAGGATCTGAAATACGTGGCCAACATGTTCCGTCATTGCACGTATAAGACGCTGTGGAACACCTTTGATTCCTGCAACAACTATCAAATGCCGAAGAACCTCATGCGTTTTCCAGGCAAGATTCATTACTGGTATGCGGAAAAAGAACGCAAGGCCAGGGATTGGAATCTGAAGTACATGAAGAAGTTTGTCCCGGAAACGGTTTTTAAAAGCTTTGCGGGCATGGATCACGGAGACATGGCGCTGTTTTATCCGGAGCAGATGGCAAAGGAGCTCTGCAGCCTGGAACCATGAAGCTGCCAAAGGGAACGAGGCTTGCGATCCGGCAGGTCTTGGAAAAAACACATTCCGCGCCTGAGAGGAAAAGGATCCTGGCGCGGACGCAGAGACTGTACAACGCTTTTATCCGGGAGGCACCCGCTCCGGGCGGGTTGAATCTTCTTCGCTCCCAGTATTACGGCGGCTTGTCTGTGTTTGCTTTTTATGAGGCGATGGACAGGAACGTCGAACCGGACGTCCTGCAGAAGATCCTGTGGCGTATGCTGCTTGGCGGCGGAGATATCCATAAAAAGACTCCCATCCGCTTTCCCTTCAGCGGTACACAGCTACAAAAGCTGAGCTACGTGGCGCTTGGAAAATATGCCTCCTTCGCAAATAAACGGGTGGACAGCGGGCGCTGGAAAAACACCTGGAAATTTGCGGTCAATCCGGAGGGCCGCGAAAACGGGATCAGTATGCCGCTGAGGAACTGCCCGGTCGCGGCCTTTGCGAAAAAACACGGGTATGAACATCTGATGCCCTTGTTCTGCGGCTCGGATTTCAAAGTGGCGGAGCGGTACGGGATGCGCCTGATCCGGGAGCATACGGAAGCGGAGGGCTTTCCCGACTGCGATTTCTGGTTTCTGATGGCAGACGACGCGGAGCGGTGACCGGAAGGGACTGACGCCTATGAGTACCGGCTGAGGTACGATCCGGAGGAAGAGTGAGGATAGACGAAGATGCGCTTTATCACAATGGGATCGGAAGAGTTTCCGACGCTCCTGTTCATCCATGGGCTTTCCGCGACAGCCGAGAGCTGCTACGGAAGCGTCGGCCTCTTTTTACAGGAGCATTGGCATATTGTCCTCTGCGAACTGGATGGGCATTATGAGGGAAGTCCGGCCTTCCTGGGCATAGACGATGCATGCGAACAGATCGAAGCTTATGTTTTGGAAAACCACAGAGGTCGGATCCATGGAATGATCGGCCTGTCTCTCGGCGGAACGATCGCGGTTTCCCTTCTGAGCCGCGGCAGAATTCAGATCGAAAGAACAGTTCTGGACGCCGCCTTTTGTGTGGATATGGGGCTCCTCAAGGGCTGCTATAGCCGGGTTTTCCCCAAAGGCGTCGCAAGAGTCCGTGACAGAAAGTACGTGCCCGGCTTCCTGATCGATCTGTTTATGGGGAAAGGAAACCGCAGTATGACTCAAATGATCTATCCGGGGATCACCGTCGAGACCTGCCGGAATGCGTGTCGGGATGTATATTCTTATCGGATATCCGATGAGCTTAGAAATATATCATCCACAGTAGAATTCTGGCGCGGCTCCCGTGAGCCTTATCCGAAGAAGGGTGCGGCGCTGTTGAAAAAATATCTTCCCTCCATGACCGAACGGGTGTTCCCCGACATGGGGCACTGTCAGTTCCTTCATGAACATCCGCAGGAATACGCCGCACTGCTGGATGAAACCATGAGAATACAATGAACGAAGAGGGACTTGCAATGAAATATGTCGGAATATATTGGACGCTGTTTGCGCCGATGATCAAAAAGAGTATCCGTGCAAGATTTGATTCATCCCTGGCGGAGCGATCGATCCGGGAAGGGAAGAGGGAATACAGAAGGCTTTTGTCCCGCGCTGATGATCTGGGCCCCGGCAATCCTATGGCGATGAACGCTTACTTTGCATATGTTTTTGCAGCGGCCTGGCTGGGGAGCGGCAGGAAGATCACACCGGATGAAATGGCGCTTGTCATGACGGATGTTCTGGAATCGAAGCTGCTTCGGACCGTGTTCGGCATGACCGATCTGAACAGGCAGCCGAAGAAATGGTACCGGGATATGAAAAAGTATGAGGCATGGTTCACAAAGCACGGAAAAGACTATCCGGTCAACTGGAACATTCATTTCGATGAAGCCCGACACAGGGATGGAAGCTTTTATTACTTTACGCGCTGCCCGATCTGTGAATTCTGTGAGCGGGAGGGTATTGCGGAGCTGATGCCCGCCCTGTGCGCGACGGATGAGGTCATGTTCCGCCTGCAGCACGGGAAACTCTTTCGGGAACACACGATCGCAAACGGAGACGGCATCTGCGATTATTGGGTCGTCGGAGACCAAGTGAGAGGTGCAAAATGAAAGCCTATGACGCAAAGCAGCTGGTGGCGATCAGCCGCTATCAGAACTATTTCCCGAGCCTTCCGAAAGAGATCCGAGAGGAAGTCTACGCCCGCATAAGCGAGCTCATTGAAGAGGAAAAAGCCTATTGCGACAAAGGCAACTACAAGCACATGGCACAGATCCTGACCTCTGTCGCTCTATATGAAGTGCTGCAAAAACATGGGAAAAGCGAGGAAGAGGCCTATCGGGTTGTCTCCGAAGAGATGTGGAAGTTTCTCGATCCCTCCGGCATGCAAAAGCTGGCGAGGAAGAGCTTCTTCCTGCCGCTTATGAAAAAAATCGTACCCTTTGGCTTCAAAAAGGGCTCCGGTACCGGCTGGCGCTATACCTGGTATGAGGATGATCTGAAGAACGAATTTCACTTTGAGTGCAACGAGTGTATCTATGAAAAGATCCTCAGTCGGCGCGGACTCTTAAAACTGGGCGCCATGTGCTGCCAGGCGGATATCATTAACTACGGGAATCTGCCCTATACAGATTTTATCCGCACCGAAACGCTGTGCCAGGGCGGAAAGCTCTGCAACTTCCACTTTGTCCGTCATGAGACCGATGCCGGGGACGGCTGGGAGCGCAGCAAGAGTGTTTGATAAAACAGGCGGCAGGAGGGATGAGACGGGAGGATTCATACATACGGAGAGAAAGACACACCGGTTATCATCATGCTGCCGGGTTCTTTCTGCAATGCGGACGCCATGGCGAACATCATAACCAGGCTGGAAAGAGATTTTCACATTCTGGCTGTGGATTATAACGGACAGTATGCTGGGAGCGAAAAGCCCTTTACTTCACGGCGCGGAGAGATAGAAGAAGTCATCCGCTATTTGCGGGAACAGTCTATGACCTCTGTCGCCCTGGTATACGGACAGTCCATGGGCGGCGAAATGGGGATGGAGCTTCTCTCCCAGTTAAAGAAGAACGGCTTTGAAGTGAGGGCGGCGTTCTTTGACGGCGGACCCTTCCTGCGTTTTCCAAAGTTCGTCTCCACAGTGCTGGGAAACAAGTTCAAAACCATTGTGGGAAATCTGCGGGGCAAGACCCTGGAAGAGGCACTGCGGGAGCCCACGATCGCGAAATTTTCCGGCGGGAAGCCGGAGCGCTACAGCAATATGATCGGGCCGATCTGCCGGAACGCCGCATATATGAGCGACGAGACGCTGGAACGCGAGGCGGATGCCTGCGTGACCTTTGATTTCCCGGCCATGGACAGAGACTTCCAAAAACGCTTGACCTTCTTCTATTCCAAAGAAGAATCCGCCTGGCACTTCTGTCACAGGAAACTGAAAAAAGCATATCCCCATGCACAGTATAAACTTGTCAGCGATTACGGCCATGTGGGATATCCCGGAGAGCATTTGGAGGAATACTGCTCCTGGCTTTCCGCGGCGGCGAGAGGGGAAAGACTGTTTACGACCGAAAAGGAGAATTGACATGGTCATTCGGGAATACGGAACGGAAAACAAGAAGCACCTGGTGTTCTTTCAAGGCAGCTGTGAGCCGTGGGAGGAGTTCCGCCCGGCGGCGGAGCTCTTGGCCAGGGAGTTTCATGTGCTGCTCGTGACTCCGGACGGGCACGACCCGGAGGAGCATAACGACTTTATCTCCGTGGAGAAGACGGTGGATGACACAGCCCGCTGGCTGAGAGAACACGGGATCGGTCATCTGGATGCCATGTATGGGCTGAGCTTCGGCGGCGGGATGGTGGTGCGCTTCCTGACAACGCAGGACATCCCGGTGGACAGGGCCATTATCGACGCCGGGACGGCGCCCTATCAGTATCCGAAATGGATATGTAAGCTGATCGGTGTGCGGGATTTTCTGATGCTGAAGATAGCGCGCTCTTCCGTGAAGCTCATGGCGGCGGCCTTCCCGACGGACCGCTTTGCCCGCGATCCAAAGAACGCGGAGCAGGAATATGAGCAGATCCGGCAGTATTTGAAGGGCTACAGCAACAAGACGATCTGGAACATCTTCTGGTCGGCCAATAATTACAAAGTGCCAAAAACGGCGCCCCGGCTTGCCACGCGGATCCAGTTTTGGGTTGGCACAGACGAGTGGGGCTCCCGCTTCCGGGATCTCAAATGGGCGAAACGGTATCTGCCACAGATCGAGATTGTGAAGATTCCCCACATGATGCACGGGGAATTCGTGATGATGCACCCAGAGGAATTTGCTCAAAAAGCAATGGATTTTTTGCAATGAAAAATGTAACACATCCAGAACGGACTGCTTTGAACAGAAGTTCCGCTTACTGGAGGAATGGAGCTAAGGAGACAAAGGAGTAGTTATTTTGAGCCTGATCGACTATTTTGCCATTCACATTGTCCCGCGCATGTACCGCGGAAAGGGCGCGCTGCACCCCGCACCCACCGGGAAACTGACAGACGTGGTCAGCTGTGTCCGGGAATATGATGTGAACATCTTTTTCCTCAGCAAGGATGAAACCCTCATAGCCATCGACGCGGGCTATAAGAGTCATCCCGGACTTCTGGAGCGCTGCCAGAAGATCGGCGTGGACCCGGCCCGGGTGCAGGCACTGTTCCTGACCCATGCCGACCCAGATCATGCGGGCGGCTTGGATGTTCGTCAGGAGAATGCTTTTCAAAACGCCCGGGTTTATCTGGGCGAGCGCGAGGAAAACTATCTCACCAATACCTGGCACCGTAAGCAGATCGGCCCCTTCGGCCTGAAAAACTCCGTGACCATCGCGAACGGGTATCATCTGCTCAAAGACGGGCAGACGGTGCAGATCGGCGATTTCAAGGTGCAGGCTTTCCTGGTTCCCGGTCACACGCTGGGGCATTTGTGCTATCTGATCGACGATGAACTTCTCTTTACCGGGGATTCCATCGCCCTGAACAAAGACGGCGGCTGGTGCTTCTTTGATATTTTCAACTATGACAGCAGGATGAATATAGCATCCCTTCAGGCGCTGCGAAAAAAGCTCGACCTCGGAAAGATCCGGTATTTATTCACTTCCCACAACGGCTACACCGACGATCCCCAAAGCGCCTTCCGGCACATCGACACGATCCCGACCATGGAAAAAGGCTGCCCCTTTGATGAGACTGCCCCCTATGACTGTTTTGAAGAGAGTGAGGAATGACCTGTGAACGCCAAAGAAAAATCCAGAGCCTATTTCAACGCCCATCGAAAGTCCCGGTTGGCCCGGGGCGGTTATTGGCATTTGGATTACCGTCATGTTCTTGCGGAGATCGAAACACTCCGACCCGAACGGCTCATCGAAAACTGCACTACGTCTTTGATACGGATAGCGGCGGCATAATGGTGAGGGCTCGCTTTTCGGGCAAAAAGGGCTCGTTCGAACCCTCCTGTGAAGTCGGGTATGGACCCGGCTATTTTCATGCAACGAGTTATTGACTTATGTCATAAACATGCGTATAATAGTATTTGACATATGTCGGAAAGGAGGGCTTATGCCAAGACCTATCAGATGCCGCAGAATAGAGCGGTTGCCGGTTTATCGCAGTTTCTCACCTGACGACATAACAGCCGCCGAGAGTGTACAGATGACCGTAGATGAGTTTGAGGCCTTGCGTCTTCTTGATGATGAAGGACTCACTCAGGAAGCATGTGCTTCCAGAATGAATATTGCTCGTACCACAGTTACAGCAATCTATGACAGCGCGAGGAAGAAAGTCGCGGATGCTCTTGTTCATGGAAAACGGCTGCTGATCACAGGAGGATGCTGTGAATTTGAGCCTGTTGAGCTTCATCAAATCATTATGGAGAAAGGAAGTAACACAATGAGGATCGCAGTTACTTATGAAAACGGGGAAGTTTTTCAGCACTTCGGACATTCCGAACAATTCAAACTGTATGATGCTGAGGGCGGTAAGATTATAGGAGAACAGGTTGTAGACACGAACGGAAGTGGACATGGTGCACTGGCCGGTTTCCTGCAGGCGGCAAAGGTGGATGCACTGATTTGTGGTGGTATTGGCATGGGAGCGCAGATGGCATTGGCAGATGCTGGAATTAAATTTTATGCCGGGGTTCAGGGATCAGCAGACGCAGCAGCTAAGTCTCTCGTTTCCGGAACACTGGAATACGATCCGGATGCCCATTGCGATCACCACGGACATCATCACGATGGCGATTGCGGACACGATCACTGCGCGGATCACCACTGCCACGGGAATTAATGTATGAATATTGTGCTTGATCTTTTTCTGACGTTTGCGAAGATCGGGCTTTTCACCTTTGGCGGCGGATATGCCATGATCTCCTTGATAGAGAATTCCTGTGTGGAGAAGAAGCAATGGATCACTCATGATGAGATGATGAACGTCACAGTGATCGCTGAATCTACACCGGGTCCGATTGCCATCAATTGCGCCACCTTCGTTGGTTATAAACAGAAAGGTTTTACCGGAGCTATCTCAGCGACAATTGGCATGGTTCTTCCCTCATTCTGCATTATATTCCTGATTTCCATGTTTCTGGACAACTTTCTGGAGATTACGTGGATAGCTCATGCTTTCATGGGAATCAAGATTGCAGTTGGCCTATTGATTCTTGATGCTGCGATCAGAATGATCAAAAAGATGCAGAAAAAGCCAATACCGCTCACCATTATGATCTGCGCATTTAGTGCCATGCTGCTGATCGACATCTTTGCCCTGAGAGTATCCTCCATTACCCTGATGTTGATTGCGGCTGTCATTAGCCTTGCCATATTCCTGATCAAGAGGAGTACCGAAAGAGTAGGTACAGCGAAATGATTTACTTCGATTTGTTTATTAGCTTTCTGAAGGTTGGGCTGTTTGCCTTTGGTGGCGCTTACGGTGCAATCCCGCTGATCAGAGATGTGGTACTCTCATACGGCTGGATCGACGATGAAATGCTTACATACATGATTGCAGTCAGTGAAAGTACACCGGGACCCATCATGGTTAATCTGGCAACGTATGTGGGCAGTTCACAGGCAGGCTTCTGGGGTGCTCTTATAGCCACAGCAGCTGTAGTGCTTCCTTCGTTTATCATAATTCTGCTGATTATGGTTCTTTTGAAAAAACTGTTGAAGAACCCATATGTGCAAGCTATCCTGAGAGGATTGAAACCGTGCATTATCGGCATAATTCTGGCAACGGGTATCTTTATGATCCTTCAGCACATTGTAGGAAGTTCTGGTGCATTATCAGTCGATACAACGGCAGTTATTATGACGATTGTTCTTGGAACCCTATACTTCGGTTCAAGAAGAGTCCTGAAGAATGGTATTTCACCGATTGGACTGATTGGAATATCGGCTTTAGCAGGACTAATTGTATATGGATTATAAGAGGTGGCTATGGCAAAAGTGACACTTATTCCGCTGACTCCTGATGACCGGGAGCAGTTTATAAAAGATAATCAGGAAGCATTTAACTACGGAGCGCTGGAGGAGTTCGGGCTCCGGGATGAAGAGCGCCGGCGCGGATGCCGAGCTCATTGAGTGCAATTCCGTCACGGATCTCTCCGGCTATGATGCCATCGCCTTCGGTTGCCCCGCCATGGGTTCCGAGCAGCTGGAGGACAGTGAGTTTGAGCCGATGTTCGACGGCGTGAAAAAGATCCTGACCGGAAAGAGAGTCGGCCTCTTCGGTTCCTACGGCTGGGGTGACGGCGAGTGGATGCGCAACTGGGAGGATGACTGCAGGGCCTGTGGCATCAATCTCGCGGCGGAGAGCGTCCTCGTAAACAACGCACCCGAGGGAGAGGGAGCCGATGCTTGCAAGGCTCTCGGTGCTGCTCTGGTGTAAAGGCAGATCCCTTAAAATCGTACAGCGCAATAATCATCCATCTCCGGGTGGATGATTATTGCGCTTTTCCAAGGAGGGGGTAAGCATGCAATTCGTTGAAATGGGCAATCCGTCGGGAAAGACTCTGATCCGGAAATTCGTTATGCAGCATGAGCAATGGCTCTTCGGCGGAGAGCAGTACACCGCGCCAGTGCTGCAAGCGATCGATGAGTTTATGGCCCTCGCGGAAGATGGATGAGCCATAGAGATCGACGCAGGCTTGTATCAAAGCTGCGACCGAGAATTTAATGGTTTCGGAAGGAGCCGGAGCCTGTGAATGCCGGCTGTGATTCGACCCAGAGAAATCATGAGGAGGCAAAGGAACGCCATCAGCAAAATTTGTCGGCGGCTTCTGCTTTTGTGGCTTGATTTCTGAGAGATTTGTAATATAATAGCATGCAGTTAGACCAAACTAACTTTCCGCTATTGTTTCAAATAAGTTTCGGCAAACAGCGTTCGAGCTTGAAGCATGAGGAAAGCTTTATTTTTCAAACTGTGTTAGATGCGGCTAACCAATTGTTGAATAAGGTATGGAGATTAAAGAACCGTGATCTTTAAGAGAGAGTACGGTCAGGAGGGTCGGGTATGGCGAGAAAAGATTCTGAAAACCAGAAAAAGAGCATGAGCCTGCTGTTTCGCGGGAAGGCGATTTTCAAGCCGCTGAACACCGGCTGGATCGACGAACATGTCGCCTGCGTACGGGAGTGGGTCGCAAACATCTTTTTCTACACGAAAAACGGCACGACGATCATGATCGACGCCGGATATAACTATGAGCGGCTGAGGGAGAAAATGAGCTGGCTGGATATTGACCCGGCCTCTATACGGCAAATCTTTATTACCCACCAGGACACAGACCATGTCGGAGCCCTTGAACGAGACAGCGAACAGTTGTTTCAAAACGCCACAGTCTATATCGGGGAAATCGAGAACCGCTATCTTACCGGCGAAGTCAGAAGAAAGGTTTTCCACGGCGCCTATAAATTGCCCATGGTAAAAACCGATAATCAGAAGATTCTGCTGAAGGACGGCGAGATCGTTCAGGTGGAGGATATCAAAATAGAGTGTATCCTCGTGCCGGGGCATACCTGGGGTCATATGGTATATCTTGTGGATGACGAGTACCTTTTCACCGGAGATACGATCTGGTTCGGCGCGGACGGCGGCTACAGCTTTATAAGCACACTGGCAGAGGATAATCATCTGGCAGTACGGTCACTGGAAGCGCTGGAAACGAATCTTCGCGCGAGAAAACAGCCCATCAGGATCATCACCGGCCACACAGGCTGGACAGATGATCTGGACTTTGCCTTCCGGCACAGGACCGAGATCTGCAGCCCTTTCACAAAGAAATATAAAGATCCTTCCGCGCCATATGACGGCTATATCGAGGATGATGACACGGAGAAGGGCGCGAGGACAGTGCCGCTCAGAAAGGTTGCCTCACAATGAATAACGCAGAAAAGATCATGAAAAGGAAAGCCAATATCAAGGCGGAACTGGATAAAGCCCTGCCGAAGTCTCAAAGCGACAGACTGTGGCGGGAGGCGACGGCAAGGCTTGACGGATATTTGGCCCGCTACAGCACCCTTCCCAGGGGCGTACATATCCACACGGAAAGCAGGATCCTTCCGTCGGCTGCAATCTACCTGACTGTAAAGGAAGTTATCGGCCCAGAGAATGCATACGGGATTATCGAGAATGCCGCCGTTCAGACCTGTGCGGGGATCGAAAGGAAGCTTCAGAAGCTGATGAAAGTTCCCGGGATGCAAAGCCTGTTCATGAAAGCCTGGGACCCGATGACAAGAAAGCTGTTCGGCGCGGGCAACGGTTTTGAAAATGTGTTTTATCCGAAGAAAAAGGGCGAGTACCGAATGGACGTTACGTCTTGCCCGTATTATCGCACCTTTACGGAACTGGGGTGTCCCGAGCTTACGAAAATCTTCTGCGAAAATGACGAGAGAATCTACGGCAATCTGCCGGGTTTGATGTTCGAGCGGACAGGAACGCTCGGTAAAGGAGCCGAGCGCTGTGACTTCTTCCTGAAAAAGCTTTGATCGGCAATGGAAGCGGTGCTTTCACAGGAATCTGCGCGGAGGGAAAGACATGAGAACCATCGGAATGCCCGCGGGCATGTGGGCTTTGTTTGCCGGAAGCTTTCAGAGAAAACTGACGGACGTTCTGGGCTATGACCGAAAAACAGCGGCACGAGTCACGAAGGCGGCGCGCCGGGAATACCGAAAGCTGATCGGGGGACTGCCGGACTTTGAGAAGGGAGACCGCTTTCGGATGAATATTGTGAGCTGCGCCATGCTCGCGGCCTTTGTGCTGAACATGCCGAGGCGTCCGCGAGTGGACGAGCTGACAGCGTTTTATACTGCTGCCATGATGACGGAGCCCATGAAGTGGTTTTGCCGGCGGGCGGGGAAGAGAAAGTTCAGCCCCGAGGACATCAAGGGCATGAAAGAGACCGCCGCCTTCCGTGCCGCAGACCGCAACCCCTATTCTTGGAACATGGAATTCCTGCCCTATCCTGACGGGAGCGGTTACGAGGCGCGCTTTTCAAAGTGCGGGATCTGCACCCTGATGCGTGAGCTGGGGCTCGGCGATCTCATCCCGGCCATGTGCCGGCTGGATTATACCATGAGCGAGGCAGGCGGCGCTGACATCTTCGTGCGCCAATACACCCTGGCTTCCGGCGGCCCTTACTGTGACTGCGGATATAAGAAAAGGAGCAGAGAATATGGTTAAAACGACGCTGAAAATTGAGGGAATGATGTGCTCCATGTGCGAGGCGCATATCAATGACGTGATCCGCAAGGCCGTCCCCGGCGCAAAGAAAGTCTCTTCCTCTCACGCAAAGGGCGAGGCAAGCTTTCTTTCGGAAGAAGCTGTGGACGAGAAGCTCTTGAAAAACGCTGTCGCCGCGACGGGCTATACCTGTATGTCTGTCAATTCTGCACCATATGAAAAGAAAGGCTGGTTCGGACGGAAATGAGCGCACTGATCACGGGTCTGCTGATCCCTTTTCTTGGGACGGCGGCAGGCGCGGGCTGTGTGTTCTTCCTGCGGCGAGAGCTCTCCGTTTCGATTCAGCGGGCGCTGACCGGTTTTGCGGCAGGCGTCATGGTTGCTGCCTCAGTCTGGAGTCTGATTGTCCCGGCCATCGAACAGTCCGCAGGGTTGGGGCGCTGGGCTTTCCTCCCCGCTTTCATGGGCTTTTGGCTGGGCATTCTGTTTCTTCTTTTGCTCGATCATGTGATCCCGCATCTGCACCGCAGTATCGGCCAGGCGGAGGGGCCGAAAAGCCGCTTGACTCGTACGGCCATGCTGGTCCTGGCGGTGACGCTGCACAACATTCCGGAAGGAATGGCGGTGGGTGTTGTCTACGCGGGCCTGCGCAGCGGCTCGGGTGAGATCACGGCGGGTGATGCACTGGCCCTGGCACTCGGCATTGCCATCCAGAACTTCCCGGAGGGGGCGATCATCTCCATGCCTCTCTGCGCAGAGGGAACGGGAAAGCAGAAGGCCTTCTGGCTTGGCGTCCTGTCCGGGGCGGTGGAGCCGGTCTTTGGTGCGCTGACGATCCTCGCCGCGTCGCTGATCGTACCCGCCATGCCCGTGCTGCTTTCCTTCGCGGCAGGCGCCATGCTCTATGTGGTCGTGGAGGAGCTGATCCCGGAGATGTCCGCTGGCGAGCATTCTAATATCGGCGTCATGCTCTTCGCCGTGGGCTTCAGTCTGATGATGGCACTGGACGTGGCGCTGGGATAGGAGACAAACATGAAATATCACATTGAGTCAAACAGCATCCAGGAGACGCTGGTCATTCCGCT
>Ga0247609_10003699_pt1 | contig 15430 bp, 7 predicted proteins | sample 172DNAGHGlowgp2_FD_193487 | JGI IMG/M metagenome (GOLD analysis project Ga0247609, IMG submission 193487) | Sheep rumen microbial communities from Palmerston North, Manawatu-Wanganui, New Zealand - 1728 DNA GHGlow gp2 | ecosystem: Host-associated > Mammals > Digestive system > Stomach > Rumen ...
AGCTGTCCTTTCCCACATATATACTACTAAGTATGGTGGCATGTTGTTGTGTGCTTGTCCACCACCTACAGAACTATGTGATTGTGCACCATGGAATCCTACATTTCCACCTATATATATATATTTATTACCGCTACCACTCAATCCTGAACCTGTATCTGTATAGAATTGTTGGTCGCCACCAGGATAATAATAATTACTCATGTGTCTATGGCTTGGTATTTCGTTTGTTGTTAAAGTTACTGTTGCTTCTCCACCTGTATCTCCTGCTGTATATGTGCTTCCTGCTCCTAACAAGAACCTATCTTCTAATTGTTTCCAAGTTCCACCAAATAATGTTGCTGGTGATGCTGCATTTGTACTCATATACAATGAACCGACAGGATAGATTAAATCAACTATATCAGCATCTGTTTTTGATGCTGAAACTGTAATATTTCCACTACCTAGTATTGATTCATTGTTTATTGTTTTAATGTTTGTACCACTAACAAGTGTTGGTTGTACAGAAACATCTCCTGTTCCTACTAATGAGGTAGAGTTTATTGTTTTAATGTTTTGGTGTGAAGTTAACACTGTTCCTAAATCTGCTTCACCACTTGAAGATACTGTACTACCATTCATTTTTACACTTGTTATTGTTCCTGTGTTAGTTGTATAACCTGCATCATTTGTTAAATCGCTTACTTTAGTTGGTACACTAGACGCTAATGCTAATGTTGTATATGTATTGTGTGAAATAGTAACACCAGAAGAACTTCCAGATGCTTTTTTAAAATCAATTCTTTTTCCTTCTCCACTAGCATTTACACCCTCCATAAATGCAAATACATCATTATTTTCTGCTTCTGAATATTTTTTAAAATAATACAAAGTTCTAAAACCTGTGTCAAAACTATTATTGCTATTATGTGATGAAGTACCTTTAAAATAAAGTGTGTTGCGGTATTCAAGACCATATATTTTATATATTCCCACATCCATATCATCAAAAATAAAAGGAAGTGCACTTTGTTGTCCGTGATATGTGTAATATATTTTATAATCACTTTTGTTGTTCCAATTTGATATATCGCTACTTGTTATTCCTGCTGCTGCACTTGCTGTGAACACTGGGTCTGTTTCTGTGTATCCTGTAATAAATCCAGAGTCATTTGATAAATCACTTGTTTTACTAGGAATACTTGGCTTATTAGTCAAATCGTTATAATCTCCGGTAGATGCTACTGTAGATAAATCGTCTATCAAATCTTTTAACACTTTACCTTGTTTTGCACTTAATACATTACTAGTAGATGTATCTGATAAATAGTTTGATATATTCCCTGAATTAAGAATTGTTTGTTCAAACACTGACGATGAGCTACTTGAACCAGTATATATTTTTGAGCCATTGAAAAACACATAGTTTTTTACTGATGCAGAAGGGTCGTTTCTTACTATAAGTATTGATTTATCTACTGTTGTACTTGGTGTTGTAGCATTAGAAAAGCGTACTGAACAATTTTCCTGTAACCTATAAATACCTTCGTTTAATTCCCAAACGTTTATTGCACTTGAAGTTAATTCTGTTATTCCTTCGTCTGCTTTTCCATTTAGTAATGTATCAGTTTGCGTTTTTGTATAGTAATTACTTAAATCAACTTCAGTTGAACCTATATGCTCCCAGTTGTTATTAACATAAATGTATTCATCATAACTATCATTTGTTGATGCTGTTTTTGGTACTAAATAAATAGTAGAAGTTGAACCTGTTGCTGGTAGTGTTTGAACTATTTGTATATCTAGTGTACTTATTGCACCTATTAATTGGTCAACCTCAGTCTTTGTATATGTATTTGTCTTTGTGTAATAGTTAGTTAGATTATTTGTTGTGTTTGTGATGAATCCTGTATCATTTGTTAAATCAGATACTTTTGTAGGTAGTGAATTATTAACAAATGTATATACAGCAGCACAACTTGGATAATATGCTGTAGAACCAGCAGTTATACTTTGAAGCATCCTTGTTTTAGACTGTACATCAGTTAAATCTATATAGTTTATACAAGGGAAAGTATTACCTGATGATACTCCACCATAATAAAATTCTCTACTTGCATCTATATAATTAAACACAGTTCCATACATTATACTAGAACTAGAAGGAATATAGTATTCTCCTTCTCTAATATAGAGTAAACCACCTTTATGTGCAGTAAAGTTTTCATTACCAACAGTTACTACAATATAATCATCAGTAAACTTATAAAATCCTTCATCTAAATCTTTAATATCTACATTTTCGCTTAATTCTATTATCGAATCTTCTTTGCCATCTAAAACAGCTTGTAAATCAATTTGGTCTGATAAAGTTCCAGTTATATCTCCCCAAGTTGATGAACCTCCACCACCAGAACCATTAGTAACTGTATATGTGGTTGTTGTGCCATCAGTAAAATATATAGTGTATGTATCTACCAAACCACTTGTTGAGGTTTTTTCTATACTTGATATTCCATTACCTGTTTCACCAGTATCACCAGTATCTCCTTTATCTCCTTTAGGTATTGTAAAGTCTAATACTGCTGCACTTGTCGTTCCACTATTAGTTACTGAGGCATCTGTACCAGCATCACCAGTTGTTGTAGAACCTACTGTTATTGTTGCTGCTTCTCCATCTTTACCTGGAGTGCCTGGGGCACCTGGGGCACCTGGGTCGCCCTTAGGTCCAGTATTTCCTGTATCACCTTTCAGTCCTCTACCACCTGTTGGAGTATCTAAAGTGATTGAAGGAGTATTTAATTCGATTGTTATTTCTTGTTTTTCTACATTGTAATCAAAGTTCATCTATCTCACTCCCTTTTTCAAAGTGAAGTATGCTTGTCCATTAGGTGTTAATGTATCTACAGTTCCATCTCCTCTTGTTATTTTAATGTCATAGATATATGTTCCTGCTGCTAAAGATGATGTATCACTTGGTTCTATTGGGATAGTAGCAGTACCATTATCAAATGTAGTTATTGTTTTAGCTATTTTTGTTAGTTCTTGTTCTGTTTTATCTGAACTACCTTTACTTCTTCTTTCTTTTACTGTGAAATAAAGTGTATCTCCATCTGATAAGTATGTATTACCATCTAGTTTTGGAGTAATAGAAAAGGTACCAGTGTCACCTAGTACCATTTCTGCATCTAATGTTACATTATTGAATTTTATCATATTTTACCTCCCTAAATTTAAGTATGAATAAATCTCATTCTTTTCAGCTTGAGTTAATCCACTTTTATTAATTTCATTGGCAATCTTTTGATCGTAACCACTTACCTTATATTTTTGTTTCTTTAATAATGCTGCTTTTTGAACGTCTGATATTGGTAAACTGTTTACATAATTAATTACTTTTTTCTTTTTAGAACCGTTTATTGTTTTACCTTTTGCATCTTTATCTGCTTTTAGTTGTCCTATTTTATATGAATACATTTCATAGTCATCACTATTAAAGTTTAATGCTTTTACTGTATTTTCTATTCTGTTATCAGCAGCATTATTTTCGGCTTGTTTTTGTGCATAATAATCTTCTGCACTTATATTATCCCAACTTCTGTGCTTTGCTGTTTTCTCACTTTCTTTTCTCCATTTACCACTACTGTCCTTGTAATATGTATAGTCACCAATACTTGTTGTGTATTCGCCTATCTTTATATCTTTAGATTTTTCTGTTGCTTCTTTTGCTATTTTGTTGATTTCATTAAGATATTCTCTTGTTTTCTTTATCTTGTCTTTGTCAGAAGCATCTGATGCTTGATAATCCATCATTTCATTTCTTAAATCAGATATTTTTTTGCTTTCTATAGATAGATATTTGCCACGCAACTCTCCTTCTTCTGTATGGTCTTTTTCATTTTGAGTTATTGCATCATAAAATTCATTTTGACTTTTATTACTATTGGCAATATTTGTAGTGAATTTATCTCTTGCTGGATTTAACAAGAAATCTAAGAAATTATTAAGTTCGTGAGTTTTATATTTAGTTATATTTGGTAAAACAAAATCTCCTATAGCACCAGAATATTGGTCCACAATGTAATTAATTTTCTTTGGTGATAAGTTTGTTTTTTGACCTAACCATTTACTAAATTCGTCAGTTTTAGCATCCCATTGGTCTTTTGGCTTAACAGATCTTTCCATATATTCCGAAACAATAGGATTTCCACTCCATGATTTGTTAGTAGCTACATTTACAAATGGTGAAATGATATTACTTTCAAATGGATTGTTTGGAGCTATTTGGCTATTTATTAATTCTCCAAATCCTTTAAATGCTTTTTTATCTCCTTGTGCAAAGTATTTTGTTCTTCTTGCTGCACTTTGGAATATACTAACAGCACGACCTTTTGGTATTCTTATCCAATTACCATTTTCGCCTTTGATAAGATAATATCTGTCTTTTTGATAATCTTGTAATTCTTTGTATTCGTCATCATCTTCATAAACAAAATCATTAAACAATGCTGGACCAATTCCTAGTACAACTATTTTTGCCAATAACTGAACTGCTTGTGTTGGGTTGTTTATTTCAGTGAAGTTTCTAACCTGTTTGCTAAATCCTTGTACTGATGCGTTTAAGAATGTAGCACCGTTTCTATTTAATGCCTTTGTATAATCTCCTCCTCTTTTGAAGTTAGTAGTTATTTCAGCAGCATTAAACATAGCTTCATTTACATCTCCAGTTTTCTCCATAGTAGATATAAATTCAGCAAGTCTAGGTAATTGTTCAATTATTTCATTTGCTTTCCCAATCCAATTTAATGGGTTTAATTTACTTCCTTGCTTTTTAAATCCTTCGTTCTCAAAATATGTATTTTGTAATCCTCCTAATGCTTGGTATTGTTTAAAATACTTACCACCTGTTGCAATTTCTTTTATTGCCCTAGGATAGTTCTTTGCAAATGCAACGGGATATTTAGAGTTTAAAGGAGCATCAAACAAGTCTTTTACCATATTTGTTGCTAGGAATATTGGGTTTTTATCTGTTAATAAAGCTCTTCTCCACGAATCTAGTTTTCTTATGCCTTTAAATACGGTTTTATCTTCCCATTTATAATGTTTGTTTGGTTGCATAGCTTCATATATTGCTTTATTAATAGGTATTGTCATTGGCATACCGTTATTAAAGAAAGTTAATTGATATGTTCCATCTCCGTTGTCTTTTATTAGTTCTTGATCTACACCAAATATTTCGTCTAATGTGTTTACTGTGCTATCTGGTGAACTTGAGACACCTAATGTTTTCGCTAATTCTTTAGCAAACTCATTCATTCTAATTTCATTCATAACTTTTTGTGTATAATCGGCTCCAGCTGTTTTGAATGATATTATATCTCTTGTACTACCTTTAAATTCTTTTATATTTTTATTAATTTGAGCATTTCCTTTATTATCTATTTCTAAAGTATTTGGCATATTTTTTGGAACTTCTCTTTGTAATCTTACATAATGTGGTGTTTCATTTTTAAACCTTTCAGCTTCTTCTTTAGATATTGTTCCGGCTTCTATTCTATTTTGTAATTGATTTTTATAGTATTGCCAAACATTCTCGGCGAATAATTTTAATTCCGGATGTTTCTCGTCTAATTCTGCTATTCTTTGTGCAGAATCCTTATCAGTTATTTCTGGACTTAATACATATTTGTATAATTCACCATTTTCTCTTTTTTCTTCTAAGATTTTATCAGCTTCTTGTTGAGTAATCTTTTCTTCTTTAACTTGTTTAGCTAAATTTTCTTGTAGTTTTCTACCAGCTTCATTTGTTTTTCCATATCTATCTACATTTAACCAGTTTGCTAAATATTCGTTAGCTAGATCTTCATCTATGCCTTTCCATATATCATTCCAAGACATTGATATTCTTTTGCCTTTTTTGTCTTTAAAATTATTATATGCAATTCCTTTTAGGTTAGATTGTGCTTTCCCTATACTATATTGTGCTTCAGCTTCTGCTGTTCCCATTTTGTCGTATTTAGCATCTAATTTTCTATTTTTCTTTAATTTAGATAATTTGCGTATAAATGAACCTTTATCAACAAATTTTCTTTTAAATTGTTGTATTTCTTCCCCTATTGTTGCTTTTCCGTCTTTTATCTTTTGTAATAATGATTTTTCGTTTTCTTCTTTTAAATCATCAGTGCTTAATATTTTTGCCACAGGTCCTTCAACACCTTTTGACTTCCAATAATCCACCTTTTCTTCTGTAGTCGCTTTTGCACCGATTTTATCTTTTAGTACAGTAGTTGTTCCTTTGCTTTGATAATACTTATCCAAAAACTTTTGCCATTTATCTGCTTTTTGAGAGTATCTTATATCAGGGTCATCAGTTGGATTTGGATTATCAACTGCTTTCAACTGGTTTGAATTAAACACAACATATAAATCGTGTGCTTTATCGCCACCTCTAACACCATAATCGGTAGTGTTTTTTATTATAACGCCATCATAATCTTCACCTTTTTCGTTCATTTCTATAACTTTTTTTACAATGTCATTTGTTTCTAATCTCTTTGATAATGTATCTTCAATAGCCCAATCTCTAAAGTTATATTTTGCCATTTCATACATTTTATCTACGCCAACATTTTGTAATTGAGTTTTATATTTTTTTGCACTTTCATATAAGAAATAAGAATAGTCAAATGCATATTTTGCGTTTTTCATTTCATAATAACACCATTTAGCAGCAAAATCAGCAAAGTCCATTTCCTCTCCTTCTACGTTTATTTTACTGTCAGGGTCTTTCCCTTCTTTAAACATATCATACATTTCTCTGTAATCTTGTGCTTTTACGTCATCTTTCATTGATAAAATAACTAGATTCTCTCTTGTTGTTGTATCTAATTTATCATATGCACCTTCATATTTTAAATATTCAGAGTATTGTTTGCTCATTTGCCATGCTTGCTGTCTCATTAAAGATTCATTTGCATATTTAGATAATTCTTCTTTTTGTTCTTTAGACAATGATTCAACAATCTTTTTGCTTTCTTCATTAATTTCTCTAGCAATATTATTCCAATTTCTTCCTTCAGCATCTATAATATATGGCTTTTTTATATTAGCATATAATTCATATTTAAAATTACTGTCGCCTCTCATTACTTGCTGTGCTGTAGGTATAACATCTCTTAAAAGTTCTTCCTCTGTTTTGTATTCTCCAAATGTTGTTAAATCACCACTAACTAAAAAGTATCTGTTTTTATTTCCTTTAAAATGATTTTTTATTGCTTGATTAGTATTTTTTATATCAACAAGATGTAATGATGTATTGTCTAAATATTTTCTTGCTTCTTCTAAATCGTTCAACCTTCTTGTGTCTGCTTTTCTTGGCTCATACATCGAATAACTCTCTGACATTTCTTCGCCGTCTGTAAGATATGTTACATTATATTTTCCGAATTTATATTCTGATGGGTCATATTTATTTGCTGGGTCAAATATATTAAACTGTTTTATCATATCAGTTGTAGTGTGATATAAAGTTACAAGTTGTCCTTTGTCGTTTGTCGCTTGTGAATCTTCCATATAATTTTGCATATTTATATTCAATGGTCTACCTTTATTGTCTGTAATTTCAGCATTTTGAGAATATTTAGCACCTTCTTTTAGATTTTGTTGTGCTGATTGTATGTTTGATTCTCTATATGCTTTTTCCCATTTGTTTTTTAAGTCTTTTATAAATAATTTTTGATTACTATTACCTGTTATTTTATTAGCAATTTCTATGATTTTATCATATATTTGCTTGAATATATTTGGTTTTTGAGTAGATAAATTTTTTATAAACTCTTGATTTCCCAATAATTGTCCACTAATATCTGCTACAACTTCAGGAGTTATATCTTCTGTTCCGTATGCTTTCTTTAAATCTTGTAACGCATCATTAAACTCACTGTTCTTAGAAGCATAATCCATAATTAGATTGCTCATTTCTTTTGTTTCAATACCATGTGTAATTTCGTGAGTTAATAAGATTTCTCCTGCTCTTTCTGATTTAGGATTTATTCTTATTGTGATTCCGTTTTCATTAGATATTACTGCATTTACTGGATTTCCTTGTTCATTTGTTATAGAACTATCCAATATTACGTTATAATCTTTATCTTTTATTATCTTTTCTACTGATTTATAGAATCCATCGGCATCATTTACGTTTTCATTTGCTACAGAATTTCTAAAATTAGTTAACTTATCGTTAGTATTTGTTGGTAATTTATTTTGTTGAATTGTTTCATTTGTTTCTGCTTGTGATTGAGGAATATTAGTTTCTATTTGCTCGTCTATACCTTCTATTCTATTTCTTTCACTTTGTATTGTGGCGTTTAAAGCTTTTAATTCTCGATTATATTCATCACCTGATATTTTACCTTCTCTAAATGCTTGTTGTACTTCATCCATTCTTTGTTGTGCTATTCTTTCAAGGTTTCTATGTTCTGCATAAGTACCATTTTGTACTTGTCTAACATATCCTGTACCTTCATCAGCATCTATTTCTCCAGACTTAACCATTTGTTCTATTTCATCTATTTGTGCTTTTTGCTCATCAGAATAAGTTGAATTTATGCTTTTGTTTATATTCTCTGCTCTATCAATATTTGATTGTACTGTATCATCAGTAAATGGGCTTTGTAGTTCCTTGTCTAATTCAGTTAATACTTTTTCTAGTTTTTTGATTTTACTTTTATTATCTTTTGGATTTTTCTTATATTCTTCTATTGTATTGCTTAATTCATTGCGAAAATCATTAGCTAATTGAATACTTTGGGCTTCTGTATATCCACCTGATGCTCTTGTGCCTAGGTTTTGAACTCCACCTATTCCTACTGAAGATACAGCCCCCATTAAACCTGAATATAATGCAGCTTCCAATACATCTGGATCGCTTAATAATTCTTTTACGTTTTCATGACTACCATCACTACCTAGTGTTAATATATCTACTGCATTACCTAGATATTCTTGAATAAACTCTTCTGAAAACTCAGAACCTGCTTTTCCTAAATAACTTGATAGAGTCGGATTCTTGCTTATTCTATATGCTAGGTTGCTATATGCAGTTTCTAATTGGCTTGTTTTGCCACCTGTTAATCCTTTTGTTGCAGAACCTAAGAATTTTCCAGTTAAAAACTCTAATCCTGTATTAATTAATGCATTTGCACTTGCTTTACCTGAATCTCCACCAGTTTGATTGAATGCTTTTTGAAAGGCATTACCATACATTTGTGTCCAATATACTGCTGTACCACTTCCTGGTACTAATAAATTTAAAGCTTGTGTTCCTAATATTTTAGTTAAGTTATTAGTTGTTTCCGCAGCAAATTTACCTATTTTAGTATTATAACTATTTAAAGTTCTTTCCCATTGTAAATCTGCTCTACTTGGCAAATATTGTTGTGTTCCATCTTCTCCTATATAAACTCTATTTCCAAAATCAAATGGTGTGTCTAGTCCTTCACCTATTTGTTCAATAGCAGTTTGAACTGGCCTATATACCTTTTCTAATCCAGTAGTTTCTTTATTTCTTTCTTCCCATAATCTTTGTTGATATTCTGTCATCGCTAACTCATTACGTTCTTTTGCTGTTTCTAATCTTTCAGGTTGAGTTTCGACTGCAATTTCACCTGTTTTGTAATTACCTAATGTAGGGATCACATCTTGTGGTCTTATTGTTGCATTACTTCCTTTAATAGCAACAGGGTTATTTTTTAAGTATTCTTCTTCTTTTGCTTTGTTTTCTCTTACATAATTACCTGCTTCTATTAATGAAGGTGCTTGTTCTTTATTTTGAAACTTTTGAAATGCTTCTTTATCTTTTTCAAATCTTAATTGTTGTTGTTTCTTAATTTCTCTTTGTTGTGCTTCTTTATGTTTCTTTTTTTGTTCTTTATTTAGATATTTAGCACTCTCTTCGTATGCTTTCTTATCTTCTTTAGATAGACTATTCAACCATTTTTCTTCTTGTTTAGCATCATCTGCTGCCATATCACTTGATATTTTCTTTGAAATGTCTTTTTGCTCAGTTGTTTGAACGAACTTAGGATTGAAAGTTTTTCTTTCCTTGTTTTGTTGTAACATTTCATTTTTGTTGCTAATATTTAACAATCCAGAATCTTTACCGTCTATTTTATGTGTTGTGGTTTCATAACCTTTCATGTCTTTATATTTTTTATCTTTTTCATCAAAATAATAATATTTGTTATCTTTTTGATAAATTTTATAGTTTGATTTTGAAAGGTCGTTTTTGTTATAATCACCATATTTCTTTTTTGTATCTAAATAACCTTCTTTATTTGTGTTTCTTAATACATTTCTACTTACTGTTGAAGTAATGTCTTTGAAATTGTTTTTTCCTGTCTGAACTCTCTCTGTAGTTGGATTAAGATTATTTCTGTAATTATATTCGTCTCGATATGAATTGTTTTTTGTAGGTTTGGTTTGTTTTACTTCACCTTTTCTATCAACAGTAACTATTGCATCAGTAGTCATAATTTGATTTTTGTTTTCTTTTTTCTTTTTAGCCATATAATCACCGCCTATGATACTTTATAATCTTTTCCGTTTTTGGTTTTCATCCATAATTGAGATACTATTGCTCCATTTTTTAATCGTACTTGTTTTACATATCTTTGCCCAACTTTAGCAGCTTTTTGAGTTGCAGCGTTTTGTGATGATATTCTTTTTAATGCGTTATTTGTTGATTGTGCTGCTTTTGTTAGATTACTTATTATTGGGTTTGATTCCTCATTTGGTGTTGTCCCACCAGTTATTATTAGTGAGTTGTCTCCCCCACTATATGAACCACTTCTGGTTCTGCCTCCTCCACTACCACTACTAAAAGAACGTTTTTGTAAATCATAGTTCTTATTAAATTGTCTAACACTCTCATTAAATTGTTTAAGTGCCATCTTGTTTTCCCAATCTTGTTGTTGTTGTTTTAATAGGTTTTGAATGTAATTTGCTTCTATTGTTGCATTTGCACTAGCAAGTCCACTTGAATATGCGTTTTGTGCATCAGTTCTTCTTCTTGCTATATCTGCAAGTGCTGCGTTTTCAGCTCCATATATATTATTCATACTTGTATTTAAGTTATTTGTATGTTGCATATTTGCTTGTGCACCTAATCCACTATTTGCTCTTCCTGTGTTTGCTAAATATTCTTGGAAGTTTCTAGCACTTAGTCTATTTTGTGCATTTGCTGTATTTCTTTGTGCTGCATAATTAGCTGCATTTTGTTGTTGTTCTGCTTGTAAACTACTCAAAGCAGTATTTCTTGTGTTTTGTAAGTCGGCAACTGCAGCTTTTCTTTGTGCATTTTTTAAGTTATTTAATTGAGTTGTATAATTTGCCATTTTCTACCTCCTAACTTACTCTCTTCCATACATAAACTGCTAAATAAGGTGGCATATTATTATGTGCTTGCCCTCCACCTACGTTGCTGTGTTTTTGTGCACCATGGAATCCAGCTGAACCATTTAAGTATATGTATTTTTTACCTGAACCGCCTATACTATCACCAGAGTCTGTATACCATTGTTGTTCTCCACCTGGATAATAATAATCATTTATGTGTCTATGACTTGGTATTTGATTAATATTTAATGTTACTGTTGATTCTCCTCCTGTAGTCCCTGCTGCATAAGTTGCCCCTGATGCTAATAGGAATCTATCTTCTATTTGTTCCCATGTTCCACCAAATATTGTTGATGGATTAACATTATTAACACTCATATAAATAGAACCTACTGGATAAAGACTATCTATTCTTAAGTTTATGTTATCTATTTGAGTGTTTAGTTCTTCAGTTAATATTTCATTTATGTATGTTTTTATATCTGAACCTGCTTGGTCAAATCTTGCTTTTAATTCTGCTGCAGTCATACCTGTTATATTAGGGTTGTCATCTAATTCTTGTATGTTATTTACTGCTGCAGTTAATTTAGTTAATGCCATTTTTATACCTCCTATTTACTATATCCAAAACTTTCAACTTGCATTACTATTCCTAGTATTGTACATGCTGAATTTTCTTCGTTTTTTATTGTTAATTTTAAGTTTGTAAATTTTTTAGCTTTTAATTTTAATCTAAATGGTTGTGGATTTATTGATGATTGGAATGTCCAGTCGTTAAAATCTACGTTATCGAACCATTGCTTTTTATATTCAATACTCTTAGTTACTAAACTTTCAGCTCTGTTTGTTACAAAACTTACATCAGCACTTGACCAGTTTTGAGGTTGCATTGAAATCCAACATCTATTCATTGTTTTTCTTAGGTATGGTACTCCAAAGTCTGCAAAGTTCATTTCCCAATAAGCATTGATTGTTTCTCCATCATAAGTTGTGAAATTTTTACTAAATTTAATTATTTCCTTATTAACTGTACTCATATAAACTTTTCCATTTAAGGATGTAATATTATCTACTCCTATTGGTAGATTTAATCTTGAATATGTTTTATTTATGTAGTTATAAATCCAAACTTTAGTATCATAGATAATCCATAGTTGATTGTCTTCTTGCAAATCTAGTGTCTTAATTGCTGATATTGGTATGTTATCTAAGTCTATTTTTATCTTTTGACTTATTTCTTCTACATTCTTTTCATCACGAACATTAGTAGCTTTCCATTGCATTATTGCTCCTGCTTCAAATGTTACAGGATAATTCATTAGTAATTGTCCTTGCCCCATAGCAAAGTTACCGTGAGATTGATTTAAAGGCAATGTTTTAACACTTGGTACATATCTTGTTGTGTTACCTCCACCTGATAATGTTACTTGTAATTGTTCTGTTGTTAATGTTAAGTAATATGCTTCAGGTTTATTTGTTGTTGCTAGTAATCTATCATATTGTCTTGTTAAGTCTGTTACTGCAAAATTAGATGGTCCTATATCAACTTGTGCTGTTGCTGGGAAGTATTCTACACTTGGTACTGCTATATCTCCATCAAATGCAGTTCCACTAAAGTAAACTCTATTCTTGCATGAAGGATTTCCATATAAGAATACTCTTGTGTCTACATCTCCACCAAATATAGTTCCAAATTTCATTCCTTCAATTATGTCTCTATCACCGTCATCTTTAGACCAACATATTTCTACATTGTCATATCCTTGTGGTGGTGCTGTGTTTATTGTTACTATTCCAGTTGTTGTATTTACTGTATAATCAGATGTTTGTGTTCCACCAACTTTTACAAATTCTATTGAAGTAATATTATCTTGTGCTACTTTAAATGCTTTAGTTGAACCATCTCCATTAAAAGATTGTCTTTTCTTTGGCGTTAGCATATTTATTTCATCATAAATTGTTCCACCACCATTATTTCCTGCAGGTGTATTTATAAATACAAGTGGAGTATATCCTTCAACTTCACTAAATGTTGTTCCATCCCACTTATAATAACCATTTGCTAATATGTATATTTTATTATCAAACTCAAAAAAAGAAGCATCTACGTCTGGTATGCTTCCTATTTCTACTCCCTGTATGTTATCCCAGTTTTCTTCATCATCTAATTGGCTTTGTAAATAATAATATAATTTACCACCAACTGCTACTAATAAGTATTGTGTGTTCTCAATTTTAGTAGAGAACATTCCTCTTATTAGTGAATTGAATGAATCAAAACTTTTATATCCATACATTTTTCTTAATTTATAATCATCAGTTATATAGAAATTATCCATTCTTCCTGATTCACCTAATGCTATTTGTGTATCACCAGTATCACTTAAATTTAACCCTAGAAATTTGTTTATTGTTGTTGGGCTTACTGTTTTACTTTCTTGAATTACTGCCATAATACACCTCCTAATAATTTAATGTTGAATCGTATACATCTCCACGTTTAACTGGAGTTTTTGGTGTTGGTTTTAAGAACATACCCTTCATTTCTTCATATCTTTGTTCAAAGAAATTTGCTAATGCTTTATCTTCAACTATCATTAAGTTTGCTGCTAATCCATTTGCTAATAATGTAGTTGCTTTTATTGTGTCTATTTGTAATGGTTGTTCTAAATCATCTATAGCAACAGGCATTACTTGTTGGTTTTTATCTCTATATCTATTTTCTATACCTATTATTTCGGCTTGTAACATTGACAAAATAGATGGTGCTTTTGCTCTATATTCTGCTGTTGTTGTTGCATCTAATTCTCCTGATGTGTTCATTTCATCTATTAATGCCATTGCTATTTTAAAAACATCTTCTGCTAACATTTTCTACCTCCTCTTATCTCCTCATATAAGTAGAGGGGTGAATCTCTACTTATATCAAGAGATAAACTCTTGATAAGTTTTTATTTCTTTTTGGTTTAACTATGAAGTAAAGTGAGCAAAGATTCCATCTTTTTTAGCATTTAATACGAAAGCATCATAGTAAACTCTACCTTCAACTAAGTTTCCACTTATGAAAGGTGGATTTACATGAATTTTGTAATCTGCTAATTTTTCAGCTTTAACTGTTACTGATGGGTGAGTAATTATAAATTGGCATCCTGTTGGTAAATAACTATCAGGTACTTTTACAATTTTAACTCCATCTAATTCTCCAACTAAACCATTGATTTTCATCTTTTGTCCCATTTCACTTGCTAATACAAATGCACTATCTTGTTTTAGTAATGCTAATGTAGAAGCATTAACTGCTGCAATTCTTCCTGCTGATGGTACTAAAGCATTGTCTAATGCAGTTTGTCCTGCTAAGAATTTTTCATAAGCATTTGTTTTGCTTAATGCACCAGTTCCTCTTTGAGTTCCTGTTGCTGCTGTAGCAATTTTGTTAAATGTATATTTATCTTGAGTTGGTACGATAACTTCATCAATTTCACGTCTTAATGCTTTTCCTGCATCTCTTACGTTCATTGAATCCATCTTGTCACCTTTATCAATGATGAATGTAAATGATTTATCTTGAGTAACTGTTAATGGTTGAACAGCATCTTGTAAATCATTTAATTGACCATAACGAGAAATTCCATCATTTCCTGCTGGAGTTGTGTTAGGGTCAGTTCCTTCTGCTCCTACTTGATATACCTTTCCATTTCTATTGTAATCATATAGAGGTACTGTTGGTATTGAGTAAACATTAATTGTTTTAACTCCATCCCAATCATAATCTCTATTTGTAAATCCTGTTGCTAATGATTGTAATTTAAATCTTTCAGCAACTTTGCTTGAATATTTTTCAGCTAAATGTATACTTTCTGCCATTTTTTATCATTCCTTCCTTTTTTAGTATTCTGCTTCATAAAACCCTTCTAAGAATGGGTCTTTTGTATGATTTTCTTGAGTAGTTCCTGTTTCAGTAACTCCTCCTACTGTTGATGCACTATTCTCTTCATTTTGTTTTGCTACTTTTAATTGGTTTTCCAAGTCTTTTAACTTGTACTTCATATAA
>Ga0247609_10003700_pt1 | contig 15430 bp, 24 predicted proteins | sample 172DNAGHGlowgp2_FD_193487 | JGI IMG/M metagenome (GOLD analysis project Ga0247609, IMG submission 193487) | Sheep rumen microbial communities from Palmerston North, Manawatu-Wanganui, New Zealand - 1728 DNA GHGlow gp2 | ecosystem: Host-associated > Mammals > Digestive system > Stomach > Rumen ...
GTTAATCTTACACCCTGCTGGAAAGTAAACATACAGTCCAGGTTCGGAATTAATTCCGACAAGAATTGTGAAACCGTCAACAGTTGCACACTTAAGCCTCTCCACAGTTGGTTTTGGATGTGGAGAGAACTCTTTAATGTTGACAATTTTGGCTAAGTAATTAACATTAGCCTTTTTACTTTTCCCTAGATTCATTAGTCAATTTTAATACCTGTAGAAGTTTCATAAGCAGTATTTAGAGCATCTATAGAACTCTCTAAAGTATCGTTCATTGCAGCGTATTTCATTTCAGTTGTACCAGCCGCACAACGGAATACATTTACTGTGTCATTAATAACGTTATAGTTAGAAGTCATCATACTCTTAGTAGATACACCACGTGTCTTAATACCAAGAGTATCTGCGTCATTAACATTAGTTAAATCTGCTCCAAGATAAACAAATGACCAACCAAACTCGGTCTCCATTTCCTTAATCTTACTTTTTACTGCACTTCCTGAGAAATTACGAGAGCAATTTTCACCACCATCAGTCATAATTACAACCATAGTTTTCTCAGGTCTTTCAGCATTATCAAGAGACATATTATAATTATGAGTCTTATCGATTCCCAAAGCAATTGCATCAAACAATGCAGTTCCACCACCTACTGAATAATTAAGATCAGAATCCACATCATTAACATCTCTACCTATACATACAACCTCCGGATAACTATTGAAATCAATTACAGTAACTGCACAGCTACCATTCTTATTATCCTTTTGTTCATCCACTACTCTTTTGAATCCGCCGATTACATCTGCTTCAGAACCACACATTGATCCACTTGAATCAATAACAAAACATACATGAATAAAATTCTCTTTCATAATTACCAATTAAATATATAACCGATATAATTAGTCTTCATAGCATAATCGTATAATGCTTTATAAGGATCTGATATTCCTGCAGCGTCTAGAGCTTCTTGAACTTCTCCTTCGCTCCATCCAATCCAATTCACAATATCTGTAAAGTATATATTCTTATACTTATATTCACAATTGTCATCATACATTTCAAATATTTCACAAGCTTCATCTTTACCTGTGTGGTCTAAAATGTACGGAGAAATCTCAAATAAGCGTGATTCTCGCATTGTTTCCAGAGCTTCTGCGTAATCTATCTTTTCTTCATTTACTAAGGTTTGAATATCCTTTTTAAATGCTTCTCTATTAGCTTCTCGTTCTTTACGTATATTAGCTAATAATCGATCAATCATAGTTACATTCTGGGTCATATGGGTCTACCGTACAATCACGGTCGTTACAATAGTTACGGATACTCCCGTCAGGTCTTTTCTCCTCACGGAAGTATCCACAGTGATAACAATTAGGCATCTTCGTCGGTCTCTTGAATATCTGTAACTTCTAGGAACTCTGATCCTAAATCATCGTCATCCCAGCTATCAATAAACTCGTAATCACCTATTTTAGCCTTCTCTTCGGCTTCCTTTTCATCCTCTGCTTCAATTTCACATTGAATAAGTCGAGTGATTGTAGCCTTCTCTTTAAATTCTACTAAATACTTCATAGTACTAATTCTCCACTTCTAAATAAATCCTCTTGTAATTGATAACCTAATAGAAACCATATCTGGTTTTCAATTCTTTTTAAGCAAATTTCCTTACCAATTTCCTCATTATAATTGGCAGGATCTACACAAGTTGTAGATTCACGTAATGTAAATCCATTTTTCATTCGTACTGTAACATAGGTACAAGGCTTGCCAAAATCGTCAAGTGTACGAACAATTACATCTTGCATATTTTCTTTTACCTGTTCAGGTGTTACTGTATTCTTCATACTCTTTCAATACTTGTTACTTCTGGATCTTCTATCTCGCCTTCTTCCGAGTCCTGTACTACCTCATCATATATTCCGGATAATACTAAATCAGAAGCTTCATCAACATCATCAGCTTCTACTCGGTAAGTTGTTTCATGTTCCACAACTCTATGGAGAGTCACTTCATAAGTCATCCCTAAATGCTTTAAATGCTGGTTGTAATGGTATACCATCTTCGGAATAATAGAAGAATTTACATTCTCCTATCTTACCTTCATATTGATCAAAGTTGTTCCAATACTCTTCTTTTTGTGCTCTATCACCAAATGGCTTAGCCTTAAATGTACGACCATCTTCCATCTGCATTATAAACACCATATCTTCACTTCCTCGGAGGCCTGCTTCTTTACCAACTACTTTGAAACAATCGTCTTTATAAACCTTAATTTTAATCATATCATTAGTACGACCGTTAGGTTTATAAGGTTTGTCTGGATCTCTAATAACAAGACCTTCCCAACCTTCTTCTACATATTGATTATGTAATTTCATCATATTGTCCCAACCAGATACATGAACTTGAGGAACTCTTTGTATTCGGAGTTCTCCAGATTCAAATGTCTTATCTGGTTCCCAAACAGTTGGTGCCCCAGCTTCTTTAAGTTTAGAAGCAAACAAATCCATTATTCCGAGTCTATTGATAAATGATCTGCTTTGATCTACAATATCATACCAATAGAATTGGAGTACATCCATATCCTTTGCAGTTTTTACACTACGAGCATATGAATTTAATTGTTGAAGAGTATAACCATGATGATAAGCTTCTCCATCTAACATAAAATTAGGAAATTCTTCTTTCATCTCTTTGAATACTTTGATAAGTATAGGATGATTAAGAATTTGGAACATACCTACATCATAGTTAATAGAACCACCTCTCGAAGCAGTATGAAGTTCTCCTTTATCGTCCATAAATATTAGACAACGAAGACCATCAATTTTCCGAGATGCTACCCAATCTTTATCAAATATCTTAGTATTAGTTACTTTATCAGCTTGTTTCGCCAACATTGGCTTGACAACCCCATTGGATCCAGTAGGAGCGTCGCCAAAAAGCTGAAGTAACTCTTCAGTACTGTAATCATCAAGTTCCTTTTCTAATTCGATATAACCTTTGTCTCGATAGCCTTTAACTAAAGCATTGAATTGAAGTTCTACTTGCTCATGTATATTGCGAGTAGCTTTACCTCTATCAACATAAATATCAGGTTGTCGAGTCATTTTGCCTTCATATTGGCCTGTATACCTATATATGGTATAGATACGAGTAGTTTCATTACCATCATATGATATTTCTGCTACTCGTATCTTACCTTTTGCGTCTTTAGATACTAATACCTTGACGTCGGAATTCATCCTTGCCAAATATATAGCTTATAGTTATTAGCAGAAAGTACAAGAAGTACACCTACCTTTGAATCTAAGAATAAGGATGCTTCACAGGCCTCACATTTAATAGTCTTATAAGGAGCCTTATTCTCTAGATATGTTGTCATAATATCAGCAACAGCTTCGTCGGCATTATCAACACCTACTAAAGTTTCGGGCTTACCAAAGAACTTAATAATGTTATCCCATTCATCACCAAGAGCTTCTTTGAGTACATCCATATTAACAGGCTCAGCAGCTGTCTTTAAATGTGACTCAACCATATCCTTAATAGAGTCTTTTAATTCCTTTTTATCCTCTTCACCTTCTAATTTGAGACGTTGGTCTTTAACCTCTTCCCACAAATCTTTAATAGTAATCATAGGAATAACGTTATCATTTTTGTCCCACATTCCTGGCTCTATATCTGGATCACCAATATACTCACCATTATTGTCGAAGTCCTCTTCAATATTATGGTACTCGAATGTCCACCAAGCAATAGTATCACAACCGTCTTCTGTGAAATATGCTTCCCATATTTTATCATAGAAATAGCCAGTTGTATCGAATAATGGACTCTCGAATATATCAATATTCATTTTTCTGAGTTGGTCTTCACACCTGTAGAAATTAATGTATTTGACAATAATTTCTCTAAATTCGTTATAAGTAATCATACCGCTAATTTATCGTGCGCATAGCGCAATGTATTATGAAATTCATCTGCTGTTTTAAATTTTGGGAAATCGTCTCTATTAACTACATAATATTTAGCAATAGGTTTTCCCATCATATCTCTATATGCATTATAGTTATAAAGTAGGGATTGGAGAGCTTCCCACTGTTCAAGTGTTTGAATACTTTCCATTAAATCTCCCATCTTTAAAACTATATGAGTACAGTCTATATCTTTATATTGTTCTTTGTACTCTTTTTTAATTTGTGCCAGAGTGGCCAAATCCTCCTGCTCCTCTTTCAGTTTCGTCAAGAGTTTCGACTTGCTCCCAGTTGATTCGTTCATATTTAGCAATTACCATTTGTGCTATACGCTCGCCAGGTACTATTTCAAAGTCTTCGTTACCAGCATTGTAAAGAATAACTCCTACTTCACCACGATAATCAGCATCTACTGTTCCAGGAGCATTAAGTACTGTGATACCTTTCTTAAGAGCAAGTCCACTACGTGGACGGACTTGTGCTTCATATCCTGGCTCTAAAGCTATAAATAAACCAGTTCCAACTAACTTGCGTTCACCTGGTTTAAGTATCTCAATACTGTCTAGATTTGCTCTTAAATCAAATCCAGCACTTTGTGGAGTAGAATACTCGGGAAGAGGATTATTACTCTTATTAATTACTTTAACAATCATTTCTTGGTTGATTTCTTAGTTTCGGATTCAGCAGGTGACTCAACTTGTGAAGGTCCAGCTGATGTTACAATCTGTTGAGGTGCAGGAGCGGTTAACTCCTTGGTAGAATCTACAAAGTCTAATAATCTCCAGTTACTCCTTTTAAATTGAGAAGGATGTGTTGGAAATTCGGAAAGATTAGCTCTGCTACAAAATAAAGCAAAAGCATAATCAACAATTAGTTCAGCAGTTTTATTAAAATTCTCCTCAGCATTAGTTGTTAAATTAAGAACAACATCATCAATAGTTAAGTCAGGACAATTAAATCTTGCTGGAACATAATTCTTATCGTCTGTATAAATACAAACAATCTTACTAAACTTTCTCCTCATATGGTTCTATTCCATAATCATAAAGTACAAAAGCTTTCCTACAATCAAGGTCAGCCCAATCTGGCTCAATTATAGCATTTTCAGCTAATTGAGTATGTCCAAATATTTGATAAATACCTGGAATGTGTTCATTTGAATAATATTCTCTAACATCACCCCATACACAACTTCCAGCTTCTGCCCATCCTCCTCTATATGGAGACACCTGCATCAGTGCTTGACTATTAAATGGGAGATTTTCTAAATCTTCCAGTGTCAAATTATTGGCTTCTAACCATTTAGGAAGTACTCCAGAATGTGAGAATAGGTATTTACCTTCTCTGTGTATAAGTTTAAGTTTCATCTTCTGTAAATAGTCTCTTATTTCATGCTTGTGCCAATAATCGACTCTATCTGCCATATCTCCTACTAAATAATTGCCATCATGATTACCAAATAAACATACACATTTATCTTGATGTTCAAGAACAAATGGTACTAATTCATCACGTAATCTATGGCGAGAAGTATCTTGACTCACTTCAAAAGAATATGGGTCATGATAGTCTCCTAAGAAGATAATTTTGTCGAATTCATCAGCGTGTGAACAAGGTTCTACCCAGAAGTCTCGACCATGTACGTCAGGAATAATTAATATTTTCATCCAAATAAATCGTCAGTATCCTGAATTGTAAAACCTTCTGACTTTACAAGATCTTCATCATCTGCATCTAACAATTCTTCAGTATCTTCTGTGAAACAATCACCATACCAATCCCAGTTGTCTACACCACCAGCTTCTAAAGCTAACAGCTTAACTTCATCCCTCAGAAGTTCCGCCAGTCTTTGAACTCCTATTCTTACGTACTTCATCGTCTATAGATTTTGAAGGGTCACCTGGGTCAAATAATTTCTCAGGATAACGTTTTTGTCTAAATATCTCTCTAATTCGAGTAATCATATTCTTAGCACTTGGATGCTTACGAAAATAAGGTACAAAGTCCATTACATACATAGTAACTAATCTGATAGTTCTAGTATGTGGCTGTTTGATTGCAGACATGTATCCTGCTACATAGTCCTTAGCTCTTTGTACATCATTGTCAGCATATTCCATTGCTTCCTTTTTGATTACTTCTGCATCTGCGTCATAGAGGCCTTTATAATATTTCTCAAGATCCTCCCTCTGTTTCTTCAGTTCTATCGTGTCCATTCTCTATAATAGGATTATATAAAACCCAATGATCTAATACTGCTTTAATGTAATCTAAATTAAATGATTTATTTTCTGAATAGAAAGCCTCTACATGTATTCCATCGTTATCAGTAAGATTAGCAAATGGGGATATTCTTGCACCATAATGGTACTTTAATTTGTTAGCTTCTTTCTTAGTCAGAAATGAACCTTCATCAAGTTCATGTAAGTCCACTAATGGATAATTCTCAAGTAGTGTTCTCAATTTCTTAATGATAGGTAGATGTTCTTCATTAAATGCAACATTTAGAATCATTTCCAGAATTTACTAGTTATATCCTTCAATTCACCATTGTCTTGTACCTCATACAGTCTCTGATTAGTTGTTGGACTTTTTAAACCTCCTAGATCTTTCTTATATGGACCCAACTTTATAAAGTCAAAATATCTAATATTTTTAGGAAGTTCTTCACCTCCAGAATACCAAGCTGTTTTAATCTTTGGGTATTCAAGCTTAACTAACTTAAATAAGTATTCAGCGGACATAGAATCTCCTCCAGAAATTAATAAACAGGTTATTAAATCTTTATAGATTTCTAACATTTCCTTTAACTTAATCCAAGTAAGTTCTTCTCCCATATCAGCTTGTAAGAAAGGACTATGACATCCTTCACAACGATACGGGCAGTTAGAAATACCGAGTTCCAGAGTTACTTCATCTGGAATCTCAGTAAATACTACGCCCGCTGTCATATACTTCATTCTATAGTTTTTGAATAAGTTCTTCTATCTGCCTCTATTCTTCTATCTTTACCGAAAGAAGTTAAAGGTCTTAGATAGCCTATAATCCTTGTATACCAAGTAATGTGATCGCTTCCACACTTAGGACATACCTTAATAGGTGCTTTAACTATGTGTCCACAATTATCACATTTACTATTCGGAATATTAAAAGTAAAGTAACTTGTACCTTCTTTAATAGCAAAATCAATTAATCGAAGATATTGATTCTTAGTCAAGTGTTCTTCGAGATTACAATGTAACGCACTTCCTCCGTCGGTATACTGATAAGTTTGTCGTCCATGTAGAATGAACTTATCAAGTACTGGTGTATCATCATGAGCATTATAGAAATAAGAATTATATAGATTTCTATCTTCGGGAACTATATATCCGTCTTCCTTATCCCACCTATAATTCTTTCCACCTAATCCCTCAGCGGGTACTACCTCACTATTAAATAGGAAAGGTCTCTTAGAATCATGAATGGAATGTTTAGCATTTTGTTCCTTAATAGTTCCAAGTATTAATTGTAGGAATTCAATATACTCAGGATTATTAGAAATTTTAAATCCTAAGAACTCTGCTGCCTCATTAAGACCATTAATACCAACAGTAGAATATAGATTTCTAATATTGATATATTCTCCGTTAGAAGAAGCAAACATTTTCTTGTCTTCCCACTCATAAAGCATTGTCTTGTATGCAATATGATACTTATATACTCTTTCAAGAATCCTAATTAAATAACCCTTAAATAATCCATAGGCAGTCTCTTTATCACCTATCCACATAGTATTAATGCGGTCATTAGGATCATGCATTTTACCTTGAATATCGTACTCAACACCTGGTTGTGCTTCATCAAGAGCATACCAATCTTGAATAATTCTATTCATATTAAGAGTTATAACATTACAAGAACCTGTCTTAATTCCAGTTAAACCAGAAGTAGGATTGAATGTGTTCTTATCAAGAGCATTTCTAAGTCTACAACAACTTGCTAAACTATCTGCAGAATCGGAAATATAAGTAAAGAAACTATGTCCTTCACTATACATTTCTGCACAGAAGTCTTTATATTCTTTATCTATAATATCATTAGTTTTTGGATCATAAACCATTGCAAAGGTTTCAACCGGGAATGTAAGCACTTGCTTTAGACGTAGTTTATTAAACCACTTCATAAAGAGTCTTTGGAGGACGTCGATCGCGTGCCATTCAGGTTGGGTCCCATCGGGATAATAGAATTCCCCAAATAGAGAGTTGAAATAGGTATGATCATAATAACTAATATTAGTAAAAGGAGACTGATAACTCCTATTACCTGCAGGCTGGTTGATACCCCAGACAAACTGCTTAAAAGCTTTGAAGATTGTTTCACGAATTGTTCTTTGTATTTTACAGTGCTCACTAGTTGCTATAGCATCTAACTTATCGTACCACTGTTCTCCGAACTCAGCAATGATATAATAGTTAAGAGCTATAAAGTAACCACCTAGAGCTACTGCACCTTTACATTGAGAGCTTAGTAAGAATACAAGATTAGTAACTTGACCACTAAATGATTGTAAATCATTAGGAGGACCAGGAGTTACACCATCTATATTTCCTACACCATGCACCATTAGAGGATATAGTGATGCTGCCATACAATACTGCTTCAATACAGAAGTAGATGCTTCATCATGAGTATAGATGATATGATGCTCCAAATCTCTACGATATTGACTTGCAACTTCAGGATACATCTTTTTAAGCTTATGCTTCATACGATAACGTTGAATATCTCTATTCTCACGTTTTCTATCCTCACTCTCTAAGGTGGCAACATTCTTACTAACTACATTAGCATTACCATCAGTTTCAGATGAAGTAGCAGCGTTCTCGCCACTATTCATATATTCATCTTGATAATTGATTTTCTTCTCGATTTCTCTTAAGCGTGATTGCTCGCCCCTGTAAGCCGCATAGCAATCCGCCACTTTATCATAGTCAAAATCGCGGAGGGTTTCAATAACAGAATCCTGAATTTCTTCGATCGTAATACCGTCCCATACAGGAACCGCATCCACCACATTGTTAATAGCATGTGGAGAAATCTTCCAATTGAGAGCATCGAATGCTTTTCCGATTGCTTCATAAATCTTATGTTTATTAAATTGTTCTTTTGTACCGTCTCGCTTAATTACTTGCATATTAAATATCCATGATTTCCTTTACAAGAAGAGTCTTCTCAAATTTATTGACAAGATCTTTCTTATCTTGGGTAATTAGATCAGTAAAGGCATTATAGACTGTGAATCCATCAACCTCGTCTCCTTGAACATAATAATTAGAATCTTCTTCATAAAAGAGACTCTTATATACGTTTATAGGAGCTGACTCTGCAATCTTAACCGTACCAAAACCACTATTATATTTTGCAGTAATACATCTATCTACCCAAAGACCTAAGTCTTCATAGATAGTATTTCTATTAAAAGTCATTTTAGACATCTTCTCAAGTGTTATCTTGATAGTATCTGTCATTCCCATTAATAGGTTTACTGGACTAAAATTAATAGCGGTAGTTGGCTCAAGTTCAGCTACATTTAAGGCATCAGGATTAAACACACATAAGTTTAGACAAGCCATATTCAATGCTCCTGTATACATTTTAACTACTGGCTTGCGAGTATCAAGAGCATATAACATACTCATTACTCTCTTATGATTCTCATACGCATATTCATCGGGCAAAACGGCCTGTATCCATACTCTATTATAAACAATATCGTCGAAGTTTACTTCCCCACTGGGAGTAAGAGATATTTGATCTGCAGGCTTTACATTAATAATAAATTCTTCAGTATACTTTGACATTCTGTCAAAGAAAGGCTCTACATAAGCCTTAGTAGTAAAGAACTCTTTTTCCTTTATCTTAGTAGCTTTACCTTGTAATAGTTGGTCTACTGTAAGTTCCATTCCTTATAAATACTTTTAATTACTTCGTCTAATCTTATATTATTCTCGGATCTTTTAACTAACAAACTGTCCTCTAACAATTTGTGGGAATTTATTTGAATAAATTCTCGTATCTCTGGTTCATCGTATGCACTACTTGGACTTACTCGAAAGTGCTTCCTCCAAATATACTCAAACTTTTCCATAATCCCAAATAACTTTTCTCTCTTTATTAGCCTAAAATGTTCGCCTGACGCTACAAATATACCAGCTAAGTTATCTATTCCTTCTAAATTAGTGTCATAGAAGAAATTTCCGAGGTACATTAGGAGTTGTGCTATTGCCTGCAATTCTTGATTATACTTTTGCTTATACTCTCCTAATAACCATACATATTTATCTCCCAATTCATTGTAATATCTAAGAAGAACGTCTACAAAACCTGTTCCAATTTTACGCTTCAGATCAATTCTGCAATTACCTTGATTCCATAGAGCATCACTCCACATGAAATCTGTCATTGCTTCAACGCTCTCTTTTGGTATTTGTGAAAATACTCTATCAGTTGATATTTCGGGAAAATTCATTTGATTATTATTCTTCTCTCGAAGTTTTGTTATCAAATTAGACGAATAAAAAATAAGGGGAGCCCGGTATCACTACCGAACTCCCCAACGAATATATGCTGAAGAATTAAGCCTCAATTCCAAAAGCGATATACTTACCATTCTTGGTATTCTTTGAAGGAGTGTACTTAGCTGTTGCTACTACTGCCTGACCTTCAACAACGTCATAAGTAATGACTAACTTAGCGTTGCCCTTGTATTCGCCGCTCTTATAGAGCTCTTTGATTGCATTCTTAGCATCTGTCTTATTTGTATCTACGGAGCAAACTACAGTCTGAGACTCAGTATCGATCCACTTATACATTCTCTTAGTCTTTCTCTTACCCTCTTCGTTCTTAATGTCCTCGATCTTATAAGGACGCTCACGAGAATCCTTAACTGCTGATTCAACAGTAATCATGAATCCAGCACCTGGGCAATTCTTAGACTTCTTAGCGAGATAATCTAACATAAACTCTTTACGGTCTCTGTCTGTTACGATACCGTTCTGCTTCTCCTCCCAGTTCTTAAATGCCTGTGTTGCATCGCCCTGGATATGGAATAAAGTCTCTTCAATCTGTGCTTTTGCTGCTTCTTTGCTCTCGGCTACAACTTCAACCTTCTTGAAATTTAAAATAGTTGTTGACATACTTAAAATAAATTAAAAACATATTCATTCGACATATAATCTATATCATTTTGTGCATCTGTTTCATCACTGATGTATTCAAACATACTACCAAAATGTGACGACCCAAAACACTTACATCTAAAAATATGTTAAAATCTATCTATTAAATTTTGTTAAAAAGGTACATATTCGTCCAACAATTTCTTAATTGTTTTCGGAACGTCCTTTCTTTCAACACCAAAAGTATTAAACTCCTTACAACCATACATTATGTCTTGACAGACACAAGCTAACGATTTGAGAAAAGTATTCTTTTGTAAATCCGGAAAATCTTTACCGATCTTCAGGAGAACATCATAACAAGTTACATTCTTGTCTTTTTTTCTTAATTCATTAGTTAAATAACAAACAAGAGCAATAAGAGCTAACTTATTGTCAGTATTTGTATTTATATAGTGTAAGGAGAAATACTTCTGATATATCCTTAACAATTTATCAAAGCTGATATTTTCCAGGTCGTTCATCCAAACTATAATTATGGTAACCTATTTGATAAGCTACATACTTTAGAAGAGTTTGAAACTCTTTAAAGCCTTGGACTATTTGTCCATAGGTTACAGGTTGAACTTTCGTATAAAAATCTGGAATAGTCGAAACGACTAAATAATTAGCTTGGATTTTAGGATTCTCAATACCGTGGAACTTCTTGGCACATAACTTTAATAGATAAAGATACATTGCCATTTCCCTACTATAGTGGAACTTAGCAATATTATTGTCAAACTCTGAAAGAATTTTGCCAATAGTTTTCACATCATTCACTATAATTGTGTTGTTCTCGGTATCAATGGTATAATTATCCAATTTGGACTTTAAATGTAAGATAAACTCTTTACCGTTGGGGCAGGTAGCTTTTACATCCATAAGAATAGCTTGTTCATTGGCTATTATAGGTTGTTCAATCAACCCTTCTGGATGAAGGAGTCTTTGTACTTGGGTATTATTTTTCAAAGCCTCTACACAAGACTTGACAGTCTCCATTGAACGAGTATCCATATGGATTAACTCTTTGTCCCTCTGAAGGTCAAGCTCCGTAGATGCTCTCTTTTCCCAATATGCTTTACAAGAAGTCAGCACCTTATTGATTAGGTCTGAAGTCATCTTACCTTTATAATAGTCCACTTTGTTAGATGCCTCAATGACATCCTCAGGTGTCACATCACCTTTTACAAAAACTGGATATAATTCATCTGCCATTGCACCCAGCTTAGCTGTGGGCTTTCCTAAATCATCAGCCAATTCAAAAAATTCTGGTTGAAGTGTCAATTCATGCACAGCACTTCCCATCTCGAGGGCTGCTGAATAACCACTCGGCACGAATGGAGCAAAGAATTGTTCGGGAGAACCTCCCTGTTTAGGATTTAGTTTACCAAGTCTTGAATTACTAACATACTTACTATACTTTTCAGAGAAATAAATCTCGTCAGGAATCTTCGTAAGTGTCAGAGTATCCAAGAGCGGTTCAAGCTTAATTTCCTTTAAATTCATTATTGATTAGGTCTTCGTATACACTGGTAATCTCTGCTATATCTAAACTATGTATTCTGTACGGATAATCGGAATGTTGATTATAATCATCATCCATAAGTATTGCTGGCAAACCTGAAGCCATAGCTTTAAGAACGTTCGAGACACTATCATCAATCAACACATCACAACGACCTTTAATCATTGTGGCTTTGTTTCCTTTTTGATAGATCATTTGATAAACAGGTCTCTTTGGGAAACCATTTATCTCTAACCATTTCTTAGTGTATTCTTTAGGATTTACTCGCTTAGTACAGTATAGTTCAGGTACAAAGTTTGGCCTGTGTTTTACTTTAAGGGACAACCAAAAGTTTCTATCATACATTAATTTCTGATGTACATTTCTGGTTATAATCTTAGATTCTAGCCGCTTAGGATACTTATCTGTTTCAAACTTGTCACAGTAAGCCTGCATAAAGCGTGCAAGGACATCGTCTATATCTAATGCGATTCTCATTTAAAAATCATCTTTATCACTTATCTCGCCAATACCCCATTCGTTATTGTTGGCGTATTCAATAAATTCAGCCCAATCGGTCATTAACTCGAAATCATAATCTTCATAGAATTTCTTCATTATCTTCTCTTGAGCTTCCTTATAGCCTTTAGCTATTACTTTAATTATGAAGGGGTCTTTAACTCCCTCCACAACGGGGACTAAATAAGTGTTCATTTCGCAATTAATTGATAAAAGTATTCTACTGGGATGACAGCCACAGTACCTCTACTCTGCTCACCATCCTTTCCAGCTTTCTTCCAGATTAAACAGAATGGTTTATCCTTGTCAGTACAAGCATCTCTTATGTCAAAATAATTTGGCAAGTTTTGAGTATACTTACATTGAACATTTACTGGCAACTCACCATCCATATCTACTACGTCAATTTTATTAGCATCTGCGCGCTTATCTTGACTCCTACTGGATACACTTCCAGCATAGCCTATTTCTCTTAGTTTATGTATAACCTCAAGTTCAAATGCATTACCTTTCTTCTTACTTTTAGAAGCTGTCTTACTACGCTTCACAGCGGGATCAGCCCATTCAAAGGTAATTCCGTCTTTGGATTTAGCACCAGAACCAGGTCTATTTGCACGTGCTTTAATTGATGTAACAGGTAATCCTGTCATTTCTGAGGCAGCTTCAATTGTCTCAAAAGTACAAGTTGTACCATCCTTATAAAAAGCTGTTACTTTTGTATTAGCCTACTTTCTCATATTTTTTAAGTAATACTTTAGCAGAATCCTTAATAAACTGTAATGTCTTTTCTCTACCGTGGTCTCTATAATAGTCACTAATATCTTTGGATCCTGTGCTTCTAGGTATTATAGCAATCTTTAATTCAGGATGTAGCTTTCTAATCTTATTAGCAAACCTTACTCCAGTAAGATCATTATCATACAAGAGTACGATATTCTCAAACCTTTCTTTCAGACTTTCTAATGTTTTATCATCCACAAACTGTGTCTCACTATTCGGAGCTATTGCCGTTATACCCATAGAATATAAACACATTACATCTTTCATAGATTTAGTGATTACTAAGAGTTTTCCCTTTTTGGGAAGTTGCTTAAAACCTTGTATGGTTTTAGATGAAACATTTCCTAAAAATCTAAAGTCTTTTCGTTTTGGGAAATAAATTCTCCATTGCTCAAGATTCTCTTTTTTACCAAGATAATATCCATAAATAGGACTGTGCTGAGCACTTTGAGCAACTATTCTCGTATTTAAGAATATTGTTTTACAACTATAAACTCTAAATTTATTAAGAATAGACTTTGTTATACCAAATGACTCCCACCATTTAAGTTCAGCAGGAGTAAAATCCTTTATCTCAGCCTGTATAATTGTTTGACGTTCTTCATCAAACTTCGGCTGGATAGGAATAACTTTAGGCTTACTTTCTCCTTTGATATATCCAAAATCTCTAGCGATAACTTTTAATGCTTCATAATATTTGCAACCAAACTTTTTCATTACTACACTTTCAAATGATAAACATTCTCCAGTGGCAAAATCCTTAAAATATAATGTTCCGGATTTTCCAGTAAAGAAAGAACAGGTAACATGATTATCTGCTCTTAAAGGATTAGTAAATAAACCTTTCTTTACTGGGATACCTAGGTAGTAAGACATATAAGTTTCTTGATTAGCCTTCGATAACAGGAACTCCCTAGTAATCTTAGGCTCAATAGTAAAGTCAAGCATTACTAGGGAGTATTAGTTATTAAAGATTTGCTAAATCGAATTCATCATCGTTATTCTCTTGTTCATCTGCGATGTCACCAAGATCGTCCTTCTTGCTCATATCGGTTGGCTTACTGCCAAGATATTCAGCTCTCTTACCCTCCTCATAGTCAGAGAAGAATAACTTGCTGCCAATATAGTTATCGGCAACAAAAGCCTCACCTTCCTTGTTAATACCAACCAAGCGGGGTATTTCTGCGACAACCTTACCATCACGGTTACGACCCACTAGCTTAAGCTTAGTCTCTGTACCCTTTACTTTGTCAGTAATCTTGATAAGAGCATTAGCTACATCATCGAAACTCTTAAACTTAGAACTTGCGGCTTGCATAGCCTCAAAGCCCTTAGGATTGAGAATCATAGCAGTCTGCTTAACAACTGCCATAAGAGTCTCAAAGTTAGAAGGCATCTCTACCTTACCTCCGTTCTTTCCGTCATAAGAATGACGGACATCATCT
>Ga0247609_10003701_pt1 | contig 15427 bp, 13 predicted proteins | sample 172DNAGHGlowgp2_FD_193487 | JGI IMG/M metagenome (GOLD analysis project Ga0247609, IMG submission 193487) | Sheep rumen microbial communities from Palmerston North, Manawatu-Wanganui, New Zealand - 1728 DNA GHGlow gp2 | ecosystem: Host-associated > Mammals > Digestive system > Stomach > Rumen ...
GGGGGAGCTATAAGTACGGCGGGGATGCGCCCAAATCAACAATAGACATATTGTGATGCATATAAGTGTACGAAATCCAATTATAGATTAAAGCAAAATTTCGTATTATTGCAGTTTCAAACAAAATGAAATCTGTATGAAATTGCATAAAACCTTATTGTTTGTCTTGCTGCTATTATGCGGGATAGCCAACGCCCAAAACAAGCGGGCTCTCGTAATAGGTATCGGTGACTATCCCGAGGAAAGCGGATGGTGCAAGATACATGGCGACAACGATATCTCCATTGTTACAGAGATGCTTGAAGAAAATGGATTTGAACAAGTGCAGATCCTTAGCAACAAAGCTGCAACGAAAAAAGGCATCATGGATGCATTGGACAATCTTGCCAAGAAAGCCACTCATGGTGATGTGATCTACATCCACTTCTCGGGACACGGTCAGCAGATTACCGACCTCGATGGTGACGAGCCGGATGGCTACGACGAGGCTTGGATTCCTTACGATGCTTGTAAAGGTTATTCCTCGAAATACAAAGGGCAGAATCACATCGTTGACGATGAACTGTATGACTTCCTTAATCAACTGAGAGCTAAGGTTGGTGATAAGGGAAAGATCATTGTTGTATCGGATGCCTGCCACAGTGGTTCTGGTTCTCGTGGAGATGAAGATGATGTGGTGAGAGGCGTTCAAGAGAAGTTTGAGATGCCTGCCGAGAGGAACGCAGGCAGCGTGAAAAGAGAATCTACGGCATGGCTGTTCGTTTCTGCCTGCAAAGCATACCAAAACAACTTTGAGTATCGTGATACCCAAGGAAATTACCATGGGATGTTGTCTTATCTGTTGTGGGAAAACAGAGCTGCCATGAGCCATGCAACTTGGCAAGAAGTAATGGCCACCATAGACAACCGTATGCTTTATGTAGCCAAGTACCCTCAGCAAAGCCAAAGAGAGGGTGCGCCTAATTCAATTGACGAAAAACTATTCTGATCATGATGACTGACCAGCAAATCATAGATGGTTTCAGGAACAACGACCGTAAAATCATCAATGGGTTTTACGCCGCCAACAAGGGCGCGTTTCTCAACCATTTCAGAAACACTTACGGTAAGGATGATGATTATTTGATTGACCTATACCAAGATGCCAATGTGACCTTATGGGAAAACATCCAAAAGGGGAAACTCGGCAAGATGACCAGCACCTTGACCACCTATTTGTTTGCCGTTGGTAAATACAAAATGATGGCTAACGACCGTAAATTTAAGGAAATGACCACGGATGTGGATTTGCAGAATCTTAACCTGATTGATTCGGATGCAGAGGAGATTGAGGAAAAGGAAGAGAAAGAGCGGAAGATCGATGAAATAGTGAGCAAGATGACCTATCCCTGTTCCGACATATTGAGGATGCACTATTGGGAGAAGCTATCGGGAGAAGAGATTGCCTTGCAGTTGAAGTATGCCTCGACCGATGCGGTGAAAACGCAGAAATACAAGTGTATGCAGAAGTTGAAGCAGGCAGTTATGGCGGTTTTTTAATCTATTCGGGTTACTTTTAAACAGGAAAAGACATGAATACTACAGAAAAAGATATAGAATTGTTCGACGGCTATATGGATGGCACTTTGAGCGACACAGAAAGGACGCAGTTTGAGGAGCGTCTGCATGAGGATGAGGCATACATGAAAGAGTATGAGCTTCATGAACAGATTGTGTTGGGCATTCAGCGCAAGGAACTCAAAGCCATGCTCCAAGACCAGGAAAAGGAAGGGCAAAAACCGGTAAGAAGAGGCTTGGTGTTTAAGATTTCATCCATTGTCGCCCTGGCCGCCTGCCTGTTTATAGGCATCATCATCGTTCATGATGCTTTTAGGATGTCCACACTTGGCGGAGACTATATCGCCCAATTGGAGCAGCCCATAACACGCGGCAGCGGTGTGGAGGAAACACTGGCCTTGATTTATGATGACCTGCAGCAAGGCAACTATTCCAATGCGCAGGAGAACATCGACAACGCGAGACAACTCATCCAAGAAGAGCGAAGCGTTACCTATCCGACCGAAGAAGAAATCGAATACCACCAGCAGATGCTGAAACTGGATTCCGATGAATTGGATTGGTATCAGGCTTTATTGTATGCCAAGACGCATAAGATCTTCAAGGCCAAGAGACTGTTGAAGCAGATTGCGAAGTCGGATAGCAAGTATAATCATGATGCCTCACAACTTATAAATAATATATGACCCGGAAAAAACATGGGATACTATACAGGTTGTTTCATTCAAACTTGTCAAAAGAGATTTCACCATGGATGAAATCTCAAAGCAAAGCTATGGCGAGTGGTGGAAACGCAATTGTTTATTTGGTTCACAAAAAAGGGACAGATACGCACTATGTCTTAAAACGATTAGACCCTATTAAACGGACCAAAGAGAAGACCACTCGATTTTTAGAAGAAATAGATGTTGTTCGTAAGAATTCTTCTTCCATAAAAGGTATTCTGCCTATCATTGATTACAACAAGCGGCATTACTGGTATGTGATGCCTGTTGCTGAAATGGTTATAAAGCATATACAAAAGAATGACAATGTTGAAGACATTATAGATGGAACCATCCAATTATGTGACACATTAATAGAACTCCACAATAAAGGCATCACGCATAGGGATATCAAACCTAACAATATCTTTTTCTATAATAATAGATTCACTCTTGGAGATTTTGGATTGGTTAATTCTCCGATAACAGAAAACATAACTCGATCCGACTTTCCTTTGGGCGCTATATTTACTATTGCACCTGAGATGAGGAGAAACCCTAAAAACGCAGATTTTAAAAAAGCAGATGTGTACTCCTTAGCAAAAACTCTTTGGATGTTTTTAACCCTTGATGAAAAGGGCTTTGAAGGGCAGTATAGTTTTGTCGATGATACACATCGACTCCATTCTAATAAAAAGTATGACACTACATATTTGGTGGAAATTGAAGAGTTGTTGGCTATTGCCACTGAAAATGACCCAGAAAAACGGCCAACAATAGAAGAGTTTAAGCTTGCTTTGGAAACTTGGAAAAGAGTGTTTAATGACAAAGAACAATGTCAAATCAATGAATGGCGGTTTTTAAACAGACTGCTATTTGGAGAAGTTAAAGTTTCTTCAATAAGAATTGTAGACATAGAGTCTATCATATACACACTGAATGTTTTGTCGAGGTTGCCAGTAATGAATCATATGATGGTTTCTACAGGAGGAGGATTAGATCTTGATGGGGCGGAGCCGGCTGCTGAATCAGGTTGCATGTTTCTTATCAATAATCCGTTCTATACGTTGGTTAAACCAAAATGTCTCTATTATGAAACATTTGATGATGTTAGATGGAATTATTTTTTATTAGAAACCGAAGAAATGCCTGTGGTTGTTGGTTCTGAGATAACTAGGAATGAAGAAAGGGTGGTTGAGGATTATCCTGGTCATTATGTTTCTGCTGTTGATGCTTGTTACAAAGTGTACGATTATGATACAGGCAAACCTCTTCCTTCTGGTTCCAGAGTGATATATAGGTGTTTAAAAGGGAAATTTTTAGTTGTGTTGAAAAGAGGGCCATATAATCAAATATCATCAACATATGATGGTAGGCATGGAAATTGTACGGCAGCAGAATTCCGAGAATACATAGATACATTATCTACGACTATCAAGCAAGTTGTTGATGAAGGTGAACCTGAGGAGATGGTATTAGGAAGCTCTTTTCCCAATCCTTTTGACAACAAAGAATGGCAACGAAATACTCCTTTTGAAGAATCGCCATTGTTGCTTCCTGATGGAACAGATTATGTAAGAAGCCATTATTTGGAATGGAGGTTTGAAAAGCAAATCGAGAAAAAACCTTCAGATAATGATGTTTTTCGATTCTATTTTGAACTCAAAGGTTTAGATGATTCTTTGATATGTGAATTGATATCCAAAACGACTTATTGCCTTGATGACAATGGTTTCATTAAGCAATTTGAAAAGAATGGTTTGATTATTTCGAATGCTTTCTATACCACAGACAGAGAAGAGGCTTTGGTACTTTGTGAAAGACTTAATGATCATTTATCGTCTTTGGCTGATGGATATGACATTAGGACTAAGGTTTATTTTCAGATTTGTTGGCGAAGGACGGGAAAACCAACACATCTTTTTACAAAGAAAGAAATGGAAAAAATTATGAGAGATGCGGATGATAGAGAGGGGAATAGGCTTGTCATCGATGAAAATGGATATTCTCGTATGATTTCAACAACAATTCCTAGATACTTGTTCCCTGTCAGTCACGAGGCATATGAGGCAAGAAACAATTATGTTGGAAAGTATGCTGATTTGTCAATTTTAGAGCAAGAATACCATTGCTCGTTAGATGCTTGGAAAAAACACTTGCTAAGTGGCAAACATATTAGTTGTGATGATGTTGTATTTATAAACAATGAAAAGGAAATAATAGATGAAATTCTTGATTTAATGAAAGGCAAAGAAGGATTGTAAATTATGCAGATGTTAAAGGCAGCATTTTTTTTCTTTTTTTTTGTAATTCATTTTCAGTGTTTTAGAAAAAAAAGTTTGAAAAAAGTTCTCGAAAAGAGGTTACCTTTCCGAAAACCTGTCATTAAAAGGCAAACAAAGTCAAACAAACAAAAGTTCAACAATCTAAAACACAAGTAAAATGAAAAAGTATTTAATCATCATCGCAGCAATGATCATCGTTCCGTTCAGCACTTTCGCACAAAGCTACAGAACCACCACCACAATCAGCAGTTTGGGAAACAGCATCGATACCCGTACCACGGACTCTTATGGCAGAACCTTGGGAACCTCTTCAAGTACCATTGATTCCTGGGGCAGTGTGAGCACCACTTACAAAGACTCGTATGGCAACCGTGTCGCTACCTCTTCCTCGGATTTGGGCTATTGGGGAAACACCAACACCACCTACAAAGATTCTTACGGCAACAAGATGGGTTCTGCGATCTCTAGTACGGATTATTGGGGAAATACCACAACGACATACAAAGACCAATATGGCAACAAGATTGGCTCTGCAACCTCTGAAACGGATTACTGGGGAAACACCACAACGACATACAAAGACCAGTATGGTAATAAGATAGGAACTTCAACGCTTACATGGTAAAGAGTAGAAAACACAAGTAGTGCCGAAAAAAACAATAAAAACGAAACGACATTACTTGTGTTGGGCTCGACTGGGACTCAGTTCCTGGCCGAGCTTTTTCGGATTATTAGAAGATAGTTGTATTTTTGCAGGTGAAATCTATAAATCATTAAGCTATGAAGAAAATATTATTATTTGTGTCAGCACTATTTTCGCTTTCTTTCATTGCCAATGCCCAATCCTTAGACAAGGCTTTAGAGCGACTGGAAACAGTTAGGTCGCAAAAAGGCGAACAATCTCAGGAGTATCTTACTGCTTTGGATACTGTAATTTGGGCGGCCAGCATGACTGGTGATAATTCAATGGCTATTTCTTTTAGGCAACATCATTTGGACATTGCGAGGCTTTTGAAAGGCGAGAATTGTTTTGAGGTAGCCGATGATATATGGAGACTTGGAAATACAAGTTTTATGCTTGGGGATTCTATTGGCGGTTGTAATTATTATGCACAAGCTACCGAGTTATTTGACAAAGTACTTTCAACTGAGCACAATATTACCGATGAATACCTTTCTCATTATTCCAACTGCTTGTATCGAACGTTTTCATATTACTATGCTAAATCAGATATTGAAGCGTTTACAAACACTGTAAAAAAGTACGAAAGAATAAAAGATAAAATGAGAGCTTTCAACCCATGCTATAATATAATGACGCTTTATCATTTTTCATATTCGTATGAATTGGTGGGGGATATTGAAAAAGCAAAATACTACAGCAATCTTGTTGTGAACTCTTGTAACAGTATAGATTCCTGTAATTACCAGGCCGTATTAGGCTCATATTCTTTCTTGAAATCATACTATTATACCTATAATGAGCCGGATTCTCTTATTATGACTGCAAAAAAGTATTTGCAAGAATTAGATAAGGTAGGTGATGACTTTTTGAATGAGAAGATAGATGCTTTGTTATACCTTTTGGTTTGTAATACTAAAGATATAAAAGAGGCTATCGAATGTGGAAAAAGGGCAGAACAATTATTGTCAAACCAATATTCTTCAAAAGATGAACTATTTAAAGACAAACGTTATTATAAGATTATCTCTCATATAGCTTTACTTTACGATGTTTTGACTAATTTTCTTGATGAACTGCCCTATCGTTTATTGTGTCTAGAGGTTTTGGAGCATAATGGAGAAACTCATACGAAAAACTATTACGATGAGGTGTTTAGTTTGTTCAGTTGCGCAATTCGTGGTGGAGAATATCCAATAGCTTTTAATCTGGCTGCTGAAATAGAGCCTATGATTTTTAAGTATTCTGACAATCCAACTCAAGATGCTTTAATTTACACCTCATTATTATCGTTAGCTTCGAGTCAAGTTGGAAAATATGATGATGCTATACGTTTTTGCGATGAGACTATAAGCTTGTTGCCGGCAATAATAAGTGGAGATGATTTGACTATTGCAATAGTTGAAACCTTATCTAATAAAGCAGAGGTATATAATATCGCTGGACGCAGAGAAGAAGCAAAAGAATGTTTGGATGATTGTAAAAAGCGCCTATCCCTTCTGCCGCTTTCTGCCAAGGTATTATCTGCTAAAATACCTTTATATCAATTGGAAGGTCAATTGGTGGCACATTACGATGAAGCAATGGCTTTATTTGATTCGGCTTTTTTTATATGTAATTTTCTTACCGAAAATGCAAACGAAACAATTTCGTCTTATAGTAATAGTAGTAATACTATCTCTTTGACTAATTCTTCCAGTCTTAATGCAGAATTAGAGCCTATGTCTGCTATTGACAATCTTGACAAATATAGATATTATTATGCGATAACACTTATAAACAAAGGTAAAACCCAAGCTTATTTTGGTAAAACCACAGAAGCATACCAAAGATTTGTTGAAGCTGCTTCTATTTTAAAACAATCAAGATCCTCAAATAGTATGGATTACATAGGCTGTCTATTGAACATCTCTTATTGCCAAATGGATTTAGCCAATTATTCTGATGCTATTAACACCATTGATGCCACCATGCATTTAATTAATGAATTATACGGTGTAGACAATCCTCATTATTCGGTTTGCTTACAGAATTACGCTTTGTATTATCATAGAATTGGAGCCCAGGAGGATGCTCTTCGGTATAGTGAGGAGGTGGTTAGGATTAATAAAAAGCTATTCGGAAAAAACTCCTTTCAATATTCACAGAGTTTGGGGAGTTTAGCGGGTATGTATTTGTCATTGGGCATGACTGAAAAGGCGAATCTGCTTTTATCTGAAGTTTTTATGCTTAATAAATCATACAATAATGTATTGCCGGCAAGTCTTGATTGCAAATTATTAACAACATATTCACTTACTTTGTTTGAATTGGGTCGATTCGAAGAAGGTTGGCAGGTCTATGAGCAAGCGAAGGAATTGACTGAATCTGTTTATGGATGGGATAGTAGAGCGAATGCGAAGTTTAATTTTGATTTCGGAGTGGAGATGCTCCGATTTAAAAAGGGCGAAGAAGTATCGTACGAATCATTTTTAACGGCATGTGGTATTATGTATTCTATTGGCAACACAAGCGATCCTTTGTTATTGCAGGCTGAGTTTTGGTATGGTGTTTCTGCATTAGCGTTCCAAAAGCCTATAGCATTAGATTATATTCCTTTAATTTGCAAAGCTACAAAAGACTATTATTATAACAACTTTGTGTTTTTCCCTTCAAAAGAAAGAGACCTCATTTGGAGTTCTTTGTCGGATATAACCAAAGTGATCTTCAGTACCAGACTTAATAATTCCTGGGATTTAACCTTGTATGATCATTTATTATTTTCTAAGTCTTTATTGGTTTCAACCTCAAACAATTTCCAACAAGCCGTTTTTAGTACGGAGCAAGAGGATATAATCAATCAATTCAATGACATTCAAGCTTTGCAAAGGAGCATTGATAATCAGGATTTTGGAGTATCCTTGGACAATCAAACAGCAAGCTCCCCATCTTCTGTTGAACTTTATGAAAGAAAAACATCAATGGAGAGAAAACTCATTGCCGAGATGAAGTCATTGGGTTATTCGGTTGTTGATAGTGTTTCGTATAAAGATGTGGCCAGTTCTCTCAAACCTGACGAAATCGCTATAGAGTTTGGGGATTACTATCATTTGTTAGGCAAACAGACCTACTATGTTGCGTTGTTGGCGAAATCCGGTTGGGACAAGCCTGTGTATGTGCAGCTTTGCACCGAGGATGAACTGAAGGCATGTTTGGGCAATCCCAACGTCACTTATTCGACCGTTGATTTATACCGCATGCTTTGGCAACCCCTATCGGAATATATTGATGACAGCAGCACGGTGTATTTCTCGCCTAGCGGGATGCTCCATACGATAGCCTTGGAATCGATACACACCCCCGGCGGCTTATGCCTGAGCGACAAATATAATCTCGTTCGTTTGACCTCAACGAAGGAGTTGTGCAAGGAGAAACAGCCCAAGACCTACGAGACTGGTGCCATTTATGGTGGTCTTCAATATAATGTCGAACAACAACGAATGGCAGAGGTTGCCGCAATGAACACAACGGAATTGGAAGAAAGCCCTGCTTTCGCCCTAAGAGGAGAGGATAGGGGCAACTGGAACTACCTGCAAGGCACGAAAGATGAAGCGGAATATATCGCTGGCATCATGCGGCAAGCCAACATCAGATGCAATCTGTTTGAAGGCGACTTGGGCAGCGAGGAGTCTTTCAAGGCGCTTTCGGGCGGCAATACCGACATCATCCACTTGGCCACTCACGGTTATTTCTTGGAGGGTGAGAAAGCGGACATGAATGATTTCATGAAGAGCCTTTCACCTTTGGCAAGACAAAAGACAGATTCCGTCATCGACCCGCTGCTGCGCTCTGGCTTGATCTTGTCGGGTGGTAACAGCGCATGGTTGGGTAAGGAAGTGCCGGAAGGCATTGAGGATGGTGTGCTTACCGCTTTGGAGATTTCAACCATGAACCTTTCGGGAACAGACATGGTGGTCATGTCGGCCTGCGAAACCGGCCTTGGCGACATCACCAGTGATGGCGTGTTTGGCTTGCAACGTGCTTTTAAGATGGCAGGCGTGCAGACTTTGGTGATGAGTCTCTGGAAGGTGGACGACAATGCCACCAGCCTCATGATGCAGACTTTCTATGAGCATCTGCTGTCGGGTATGTCGAAGCGAGAGGCATTTAACTTGGCACAAGCAGCTGTAAGGGCGAAATATCCCGAGCCTTACTATTGGGCGGGGTTTGTGATGCTTGATTAAGGGTTGTAGCTCCTTCGGCATTAAAAAACTATTAATGCGGATTTTTGAATCTGGTTAAGTCGAATTCCCGTTCAGTACATTTTCTGTAATTTTGCAGCGCAATTGAATCACAACGGTGACTGTGTCGTAGGCGATAACCTCTTCCCATTCCGAACAGAGAAGTTAAACGTCCCAGAGCCGATGGTACTGCGATTTCGTGGGAGAGTAGGTCGTTGCCAATGGTTCGAGTCTTCGAATGCTCCACATAAGACTATAATCGGAGCGCTGATTGTTTAATTAATAATTTATTGAAAATGAATAATTTAATCATTATCAAAAATTGTTAGCTTACACTCGGCAATTCAAAGCCGAGTCAAGCTACCGAGGCTCAAAAGCCAGAGTTGTCTTAGGAACAAGAATCGCTATTGATTGCAAAGAAATAGTTGAGATGGACTAAGGTTCAAACAATTGTTGCCATTATGGCTCTTGCTGTTGCGTTTGTATCATTAGTGTTGACCCTGTGACAAAGCTTTGAGGCGGTGGACGGTTCCGTTCACCGCCATTTTTCTTTTCATTTTCAACGTTTTAGAAAATACTTTGAAAAAAGTTCGCAAAAAGAGGTTACCTTTTCGGAAACCTGTCATTAAAAGGCAAACAAACACAAACAACAATAAGTTCAACAATCTAAAACACAAGTAAAATGAAAAAGTATTTAATCATCATCGCAGCAATGATCATCGTTCCGTTCAGCACTTTCGCACAAAGCTACAGAACCACCACCACAATCAGCAGTTGGGGTAACAGCATTGATACCCGTACCACGGACTCTTACGGCAGAACTATGGGCACCTCTTCAAGCACCATTGATCCATGGGGCAGTGTGAGCACCACTTACAAAGACTCCTATGGCAATCGCGTCGCTACCTCATCCACGAATACTGATTATCTAGGGAACACCAATACCAGCTACAGAGACTCATACGGCAACAGAGTCGGTTCCGCATCTTCAAGCACGGATTATTTAGGAAACACTACAACGACATACAGGGACTCGCACGGCAATAAGATTGGCTCCGCATCATCAAGCACGGACTATATGGGAAACACCACGACAACTTATAGAGACCAGTACGGCAACACGGTTGGAACTTCCACGCTGTGGGGATGGTAATAAACATTAATACACACAAACTAAAGATAGTAAACAATGGGTATTTTCAGAAGATTTGGCGGAAACACAACGGAGCCTCAGGTTCCTACCGCCAGTAAGGACACAGTCAGGGAGGAGAACAATCCAGCAAGGAATAAAGAAGGAATCGTAACCATAGAATATGGTACGGGTTATCCAATAGATGTCATCTATGCATATATCAGGAAAGACTATTCTTCCAAAGGATACAATGATGCAATGGTCAATCCAGATGCTTCATATTTGGAAATGGGGAGACAACTTATCAAAAACGAACTTAAAAGCCTGTTTGACCAAATATCGGTGAGATATAAAGATGAAATCAAGCAGTTGGAAACCATGATTCGCATCAACGAGACCATGGGACTGACAGATACCGCAATGCATCTTCAAACCCAGAAAGATATCTACACCCGGCATCTGTCAGAGATTGAAGAGATGAGGAAGGGTTTGGAATCGGGCAGTCAACAGTTGCAACTGATGATAGGATCTTACGAAAAAGGATTCAAAACCGGAATTGCTGCCAAGTCTGTGGAACTCCTTAACAATTTAAACAACCATAAAACGCTCAACAGCCATGAATAAGAACAATATAAATTTCCTGACTAAATGTGGTTGTGCCCTAATTGGTTGGAATCCAATCATCTTGGCAGAATGCGGTGAAGCGAGCTTCCGCACTTTGAAAAAGTACATGTCGGCGATCCTTATCCTTGCCATTGTTTGGGGTACTATCGGATATCTGTTCGCGGATCGATATATTGGAGTGAGCAATACATTGGCAAAAGCAGCGGTGTCAGCAATCTTTGTCGTTATTATCATTTGCATCGAACGATTCATCATCCTAAAAGTCGGCAAATCAAAGGTAACTGGCATAATGAGAATCATCCTTGCTTTCTTGATGGCTACTTTGGGAGCCACCATCTTTGACCAGATGATCTTCAAAAACGATGTGGAAGTGAAGATGAAGGAATCTCGGGATGAAATGGCCAATGAGGCTATTAAGAGACAGTCGGTTTTGTTGGATGAGGAAATGAATAATATCGTGGTCCAAAGAGATTCGGTGCAGCGCGAGTTGCTAAGTCTTTATGAGCAGATCAATGCCAAACCTAATATTGAGACCACTAACTCTACCGTTATCAGGGTTCCCAATGGTGTTGACGAATCTGGCAAGACCATTTACCAAACCCAAACTCAAGTCACAAAAAGCACCATGCCCAATCCGTTGAACTCCCAGGCAAGATTGGACGAGGAGACGCTAAAAACATACGATGGCCAACTGGAAAACCTAAGAAACCAAAAGATCAATCTCGCTGATAAAATCAGGGAAGAATATGCTACGGCTAGAGTTGGTTTCCTTGAGGAATTGAAAGTGTTGTTTCGGTACATTGTCTTTCAGGATACCATAGCGGCCATCTTCTATGTTTGTCTGTTCCTTTTCATGATGTCGTTGGAGATATTGGTGGTTTCAAGTAAATTGGGCGAAACCGATTGCGACTACGATTTGTTGGTGGAACATCAGTTGAAAGTGAAGAATGCCACGCTGCAAAGGACACAAGAACGTTTGTTGAACGAGAACCAATAACTATCTTTACTTGTGTTTGGCCCGGCCGGGAACTAAATCTTGGCTGGGCCTTAAAAAAAACACGATAACTATAGGTTACCTTTTCAAAAAGACGACATTAAAGGACAAATAATGAATCTAACAACTATAAACTAACAAACATTTAAAGGAGGTAAAAATGAAAACAAAGATGTTTCTTTTAGCCATGATTGCTTTAATATTCATGAGCGGTTGTCAAAAGCCAACTGCGGTTTGTAGAGACGGACACTATAGTTATAGCCAAAGCCGTAGAGGGACTTGCTCTCACCATGGAGGGGTGGCATATTGGAAATGACAACAAGTGATTTTCATCATCAATCATAAAACATATAATCATGAGTAAAGCATCAAAAATCATCGTGACCATTGTCATCATCGTATTGTTCATCGTATTGTTTGCCGTTATCGTAGGCGTTCGCGGCGACGCTGGATACAAAACCCCAGGACCACTTGGTTTGATTGTCGGATTTGGAATGATCGGAGCCATCAGAGCAGTCTGGAAAAAAGACGAAAATGAGAACAATGACAACCATCCAGAAAAGCAATAAGTTTAACCTTTAAAACTCACGGCCATGTTTAAAGATTACTACAAGATATTGGGAATTGCGCCCAATGCCACCCAAGAAGAAATCAAGAAGGCTTATCGCAGTCAATCGATGCGCTGGCATCCCGACAGGAATCCGGGAGTTGATACGACAGAACAGATGCAGGACATCAATGAAGCTTACAACATTCTGAAGAATGCCGCTACAAGGACGAGGTATGATGCCGAATATGCCAGATTTAATTCCACTAGATTTGAGCAACAAAAGTCGGCTCCAAAATCAGAAGCCAATTATGACATCAATGACGAGACCTTGAAGGAAGACATCAAGGAGGCCAGAAAAGCCGCCGAAGACTATGTCCGCGAGTTCTACGCCTCGCTGAAGAACGACTCAAAGAAAGCGGTACGTGGTGCATGGGATGAAATGAAAGGATATCTTATCTTTAGCGTCATCATGTCGTTTATTGTGATGGCAGTAATGACCTGTTCTAACTGCCAATCACCGGCAGAGCGACTCGCCGAGTTAAACTCTATAGATTATTCGGCGCTGTTGACTGAAGGTCTTGATAAACCATCGGATCCGCCAGCCCCGAGAAAGTTGCCTGCAATGCAAGTCAACGATGCCAATCATTGGGAAAGCCATACCTTTTTCAATGCTTTTTCAGTAAAAGTGCCCGTCACCGTTGAGTTGCAGACCAAAGACAGCCCGTATGTCAGGCAGATTACCAGTAAGGGTTATCAATCCCAAGACGATGTTGTTGTTTTTCACCAGAAAGGGCTTGGCAATTTGAATCAAAAAGCACAAAACCAATACTGTCGTATTATGATCCGCTATTACGAAGGCGTTGTGGGTGATTTTATCAAAAGAAATGAAACAGAGAGAATCGATGAGGATTATAGCCAGGCATTGTGCGAAATGGTCGAAGCGGAAATTGGCATCAACGCTCGTTTGATTGGAAACATCGGCTATCAATGGATTCGCATCAATAATGCAAATGCTATCATGGTGACATACAGTAGAACAGGGAACAACTTTGATTATAGTATCCCAGTTAGTTGCAGATTGCTCCTGTTTCAAGACAGCAACAGGTTCGTGAAAATGATGCTGTCCTACCGTGAAAAAGAAGCAAACTTGTGGGCTGATGACTTTGAACAGGTTTTGAGAAGTTTTGAATGGAAGGACTAAAACACTACAGCCATGGAAGAATACAAAGACGAATACACCTCATTTGATAGAGAATCGAAAACACAAGAGATTATTGGTACGGTCGTGGTCGTCTGCTTTTGTGTGGCAATATGCGGATGCTTTGTTTACGACCTTATCACCTCGGCCCTTGTTTATTCCTCGGTTATGGGATTTGTTTTTGTGGCGGTAATCGCGTTATATTTCCTTTTATACCGACCATTGAAAAACATTGAAGTTTTGGAGCGACGTATCTGCAAGCGACTCGACAAGCAAGGCTATCCACACGAAAAGAGGGAAGGCACATTGTATGTCACAAAAAATGACCAGCATTTTCGCGTTCATATTGTGAATAGTTGTGAAAAAAAGATCAAACAGTTGTACTTTGTGTATGAATTTGGTGATGATAACTTTGAGAAAGTGAGCATGGATGGTTGGACCCGTGCTGCAAACTCCATCAATCTGAACAATTCATGGACGGTCTTTGTCACTTTGGAAGATCATTTTTGCTGCTGTTATCAGAGTGCTATTCTTAATTCCAGAGATTTTATGAAAGAATTTGACAGAGCTTTTAGAGCCATAGGAGGCGCTTTGGAGGATTATAGAAAGATTTATCCATATTTGGAGCGGGATTATCCCAACAATATAGAGAACAAAACTATTGGATTTAAATAATCAAAATGGATGATTATGAAGACTTGGATTATTATCGCCATTTATTGGTCGGTGGCTGTTGGTGCGACATATTGCATTCGCGCATATAACAACAAGAAAAACCGCTTCAAGATAGCGGCTTTTAAGGCACTTGGGATAACAACATCACCTTCTCTGTGGAAACGGATTGGCACGCATGCAGCCGTAGTTTTTCTGGTGCCGCCTTTGATGCCTGTCATCATCATCGTGTTCCTAATCGACAAATCCTTAAAACACAATAAAATGAAAAAGAAAATGAAAACAGAAACAGAGCCGCAGGAAGTGAAGAAGTACACGGCCAAGATGGAAGAGAATCTTCCCAATGACATTTTTACCCAGGCATCGAAGGTTATGCTGGACGCTTTGATCTTTGGGACATTTGACGACTTTGAGAACATGCTGGACGAGAAGGTTGAGACCGTATTGTATCGGCTGAAGACCATAAAAGGGAAGACCGATGTGCTGGCTTATTGGTGGGACTGGCGGAAAAGGTTTGTTACGACCAAAAAAGTGACTAACTTTAATGTCGTAATGAGCCGCTATTATTCCCATGCTTGTATAAGGATAGAGACTGTTCAACTGATCATGTTCCAAATCGAGGAGGGAAAGATTGTCAAAATCGTTTCGTTGCCCGAGCGGTTGACGTCGCCCTACTCCGACGACAACATGCTCAACTACCCCATGGAGTATAAGCGGATAAAACAATTCCTGGCACCATTGGAGGAATCTGTTGACAAAGACGGGAACCCCATGCCGCTGACGGACAGAATACCCTGCTTGCATTGTGG
>Ga0247609_10003702_pt1 | contig 15423 bp, 2 predicted proteins | sample 172DNAGHGlowgp2_FD_193487 | JGI IMG/M metagenome (GOLD analysis project Ga0247609, IMG submission 193487) | Sheep rumen microbial communities from Palmerston North, Manawatu-Wanganui, New Zealand - 1728 DNA GHGlow gp2 | ecosystem: Host-associated > Mammals > Digestive system > Stomach > Rumen ...
ATATATTCCTTCTATGTTATTTCCTATATCATCTGTTAATACATTAAACAGCCTCAAATCAGAAATTTTAGATACTGTTCTACCCGTTATTTCATCTACTGAATATAGTGTCACATCACCAATATAACTAACTGTTACACTACTACTATCTGCTGAAGAATTAGGATATTCTTGTATGCCATAGCCATCATAATATACTTTATCACTTCCGCTTAAACAATATAACATTTCGTTATTATCAGACATTGCATATCCAGATATTGCATAAGATTCATATCCATTTATTATCATGGTATCACCAGATACATAATATGTATTTCCATCATATCTAACATAAGAAATTGCACTGTTTGGGCTATAAATTCTATCGTATGTTATATAATCATTAATGTTGAATTTACCCCTCTCACGTTCTCTCACTGTGAAAAATGGAAAATAATACTTATTGGTTAATGGATAAAATTCGGCGAATACTTTTTTACCATTTATGAAGGTATATGGTGTATCTGTTCCTTCCTCACGGAATACAAGACAAATATTGCCGCCTAAGTACGTATTACCAGTATAATATTTACCATATTCAGCTTTGTCAATCTCATACAGCCCGCCATTTATAAGCATCCAACCAGTTTCACCACTAGTTATTGCATATTTTTTAGCTAATTGATTCCTTAAATCTGTAAGTGCATCACCAGATGTTGCTGCCGATGAGTTAAATTTAACATTGTTTTCATTATATGTGTAATAAGTTACTGCCGATACCTCAAAATCATTTCTATTGTTATAAGTTTCATCTGAAAAACATCCGTCACTATCTCCAGAGCAGCAATAATCATGGCATCTATATCTGTCAGTATAACTAGTCCAAGCACTAGATGCTGTTGGATTATCGTCTGATATATAAGTAATTTGTTCTATATTTTTACCACCGCACTTAGGGCAAACATCAAAGAAAACACCACTATAGCCACAATCTTCGTTAAGGCATTGAGATACATATTTCTCCATGCAGTCTTCATCAAACGAATAACCCCAACCGTCTCTATTTAGGTATATAGACCTTCCATTCATTGTGGTTACAGTACCTCCATGGGTATTTTCAGTATCACCATACCTTGCCACCCTATAGTCTTTACCAAGCTCATAGTCTTTAGAAAATATACTATATTCTCCCAAATCATCAATAGATAACTGCAACTCAGTTGGCATTATGATAGTAGGTGTAAAACAAGATGTTGATGCACTAATAGTTTTACTATTTGCACTAATTACTTCTTGTACACTATTATACCAGTCTGTCATTGCTGAATAGATTCTAGCACCCCCTCTGTTGAAATATTCATCACAGTCACAACAATCTATTCCTTCATGGTTTTTACAATCCCACCTATCAACATCATAACTAACTCTTTGTCCAAGCCATGCAAGCCATTTTATTACATCTGGATAAAATAATGTATCTCTATTCCAATAATTCCTATATTTCATTGGAATTGTAAATGACGGAACAACATTATCGCATATCCATTTGAAAAAACCACCATCATATACATTGATTATAGCAGTACTGTCTCCTGAATATTCATCATGTATTTTTTCATAATAAGTTTCCAAATCTAAGTTTGGCTCTGTAATTCCACTAGTTTTGTTGTACAAGTCTACATGCACTCTACCACCTTTATCGGCAAACTCTTTATCCAAATTCAGATATGTTTGTTTATCAGTGCCATATATCATCTGGTCAGAATACTTTGTCAATGACTCATAATTGTAGTAATCTTCTGCGCTAGTATACACCCTATCGCAATGACTATACTGTTTAAGCAAATTATAATATTCAGTAAAAAAATGATACCACTTGCTCAAGTTTTCAAATGACAATACAAATTCACATAATTCATCATATGATGACTCCCCACTAGTAGAACACCCACTACATACCATATAATCACCCCCATAACAATGGCAACCTTCTAAAACGTTGTATTCATTACTAGTGTGGCTAGAATACGGAATAGGCGATACAACAATATTTGTTGGTATCATACCCCAATTACTAGTATGATACCACTCTCTATCTCTTAATGAGTTATCATCGAAGAAATACAGTTCATCATCCAAATAAGCTGGCCATACGCTAGGCAGTCTAGATGTCATTGGCTCTAATGATATTTGTCTTTGTACTATTCTCATTCTCTTTCGTCATTGAAATATCTTTTATTGAATTGCTCTTCATTGATATTGACAATTGCCTTGATTTGCCTATTTGTCTTAATATCTATCACCCTATTGTCAATACAATTTCCACTTGAATCTCTAAGCATTGTTTCTTCAGATTCATTAGCTATTTTCATTTCAAATAGGTTAAGGTTTATAACGCCATTACAATCTTGCGTCACATATCTGCTATCAAACACATATCCATACTCTTTATGCTCAAAGTCATATACAGCATATAATGGTATATATGTCTGGGCATACACATATGAAAGTGGAAATCCTTGTTTAAGTTCTGTTAAATCATCTGGATTAGCTAATCTTAATGCGTGGTCTGGTACCATTCTATTTGAATTTGTATTAGGCTTTTCTATCCAATGCATTGGTATTAGGAAAGGTATTTGCTTACCGATACCAGCATGATTGAATTCAATTTTCATATAAATAGGTTTTGGGTGAAGTTTTTCAGAATATTCCCTAAACATATAAAGATAGAACCCCTCAGAAGATGTATCAGTTACATATTTATTTTCAACTGTAAGTCTAGAGCTTATTCTGCGAGATTCATCAATTTTAATCTTTTCGCAATCAGATTTTGCAGAATATTGCATTTTGCCACTTTGCCCCAAAAATTCAGTTTTCACAGATATTTTATTGTACTTATGCAATTCAGTTATATCTTTTTTACTGCCCTTATACACAGATGTTTTACCGCTATATGTTGCACTAGGTGAAACGTACCCATCATCATTTTTTTTATATTCTGGTTCAGCAAATGCACCATAGTCGTAATTATTTTTTTGCGAATTATCGATGAATCTCTTAAATAGTTTATGTTCATCTACAAAAACACAAGATGTGGCTAGTAATGACTGTGTTTGCGGGTCTGTGCTATCATAGAATGACAATCTAGCGAACGATTTGGCAACTTTTGACCTTTGGTAGAATATATCATCATTGGTAAAATATAACAAACCCATTAAATCTGACGTTTCTTGCAGTGTATCAGCTGATTCGGGTATTTTTATGATTTCCCTATATGGGTAGAAGTCAGTTACAAACCAATTATCGTTACTTCCATTTTCAGCATTAGCATCTGCTGCATAGTCAATATTATTATACCCGTCATTGACTTTCCATGAATCTAAATTCCTTGTCCTAAAATGGAAATTAAAATTAATCTGTGACACAGATTCAAATTCTGTTTTAGAACCATTATAGCTTCCACCATTACTAGTAATGTATTTAGGAACATATACATCTTTTTCCATATCCACAATAGGGTTTATTGCTTTCTTTTTCTCGGCATCAAAGAAATCTCTCGTTATAATATCATCTTGTAAGGCATTGTTTGCAACATCCATTTTTAATGATATAGGAATGTGTATATATGCGTTGTCAACATATATTTTAAGGTTATCAAATAAATTGTAATAGTCATCACTAGATAGCGGTTTATTTGTCATCCTAAATGGTAAATCTGCACTGATTTCTGTTTCGCCAAAAATCTTGTTCTGAATGAATAATTCATATTGTGATTGGTTATTTACAATTTCTTCGCAAATAATTTCAGACATATATCTTCCAAAATCATCAGTGAAATCAGTACTGTTTATTTCTGGCTTGCATACATACATTGAACTGCCAACTATTTCTTCGATAGAAAATGTATATTGTGATGGTAAATCAAGTGTGGCATAATAAATTCTTTTTTCATTTATATCTTTAGTATCGTATATCGCATAATTTTTGTCGTTCACGGTAATTCCACTGTACGTTTTTATATTGTAAACAGCATCCATAGCCTTTTGCGTATCTCCGCTGATAATCTTGCCGTAACGTTTTAACTTACCGCCATTACTGTCGGCATTTATAATTTTCATTGGAACTTCTTCTTTTCCAATAGTCACCAAACAATCTTCGTTAATGATTTTTCCATTGATGTAATTTATTGTATATTCTTTTTTATTAATAATAACTTTATCACATATATTTGGTTTTACCTTGTATTTATGCCCATCATATAATGCATATACATCATTAGTTAAACCGCTATAATCTCGTGAATGGTATATTATTGATTTATATTCATTATTTCCGTTATTAATGAATTTAATTTTTTCGCCAACTTTCAGCGGAGCATATTCATCTTCTAGGTATACAGCAATTTGGTTTCCACCATTTGCGTTTAATATGCTGTGTTCAACGATGAAATATGTCTGGTCATCTTTAATGTACACGAATGAAATTACATTAATTAATTCATCTATGTTTTTTATGTTATGTAAATTTTTATTGTAATTTTCTGAATTAATTATATTATCTTCCGTGTGTGCTGCCCTTAATGAGTCAAGGTCATTATCATCCATTGTGAAATAAACTTCAAATGGTATTGGCTCTAGGTTTTCCTCCATTGTGCCGCCACTTAACACATATTTTGGTATTTCACATATAAATGAATAATTGTCAGTGTCACCACTTTTTTTGACTTGACAATAATGCTCTTTATATTTGATATAGAAAAAGTATTTTGAAAACGTAATTTTTTCAAATTCCTTTGTTATTTCTTCTTGTTTTGTTAACTTGAATTTTGTTACGTCTTGGTAGTCTTTTACGTCATAAGGATGAAACATTATGCCGCTGCATTTAGTTATTGCAGAGGGGCTTAATGCTTCTCCATCTATTCCATATTTTAATATACCACCATTTTCATTCTGGTCATATATGTATGTGTTGCCATCTATTGTAACTGTTCCATCTTCAATCCAATAAAGTGTGTCTATTTTAATTGGATTTTTATCTTTATCATTACATATAGTGTTTATTTCTTCAGTTATTGCAGAAGATTGTTCATTATAATTTAAAAGGTTGTTTATACTATATCCACTTGTACCTGCTGATATTTCACCCCAATAGAAATATTTATCATTGTTAATTAGATAACGATAATCTTTTGTAGCTCCAGTTTTTTCAACCGAATAATCTACAGTTTTCCCACTAAATGTTTCATATTCTTTCTCTTTTACAATAATGTATCCTTGTGTCTGGACGTTTTTAGATTCTAGAAATAATGTTCCATCAGAATTTATTATGGAATTTGTTGCTACGAGCTTATCAAACTTCTCAAGATGATAATTTGCATCCGTTATGCCAGTAATGACAGAAAGGTCTGGAGAGAGATACTTCTCCCTCCAAACCAACTCATCCTTTTTGAAATTATCTTTACCTAATTTAACTTCGTATTTTAACATTCTATATCAGCTTCTTTAATGTAATTATCTTCAGTCGTAAAATCTGTTATATTACCTTCAATATCGGAACTATCATACAATCCATAAAAATCATGTGGGTCTTGTCTTCTAAGATACAATTCAACTCTTTTATTAACATAAAAAGCACCATTAGTAAACGGATATTCTTCTACTGTTTTATCGTTCATGTTAAACCCATTGTTAAGAACATCACGCCATATTACCCTGCAAGTTCCATCTTTTAACACCTTACAATAACTAGGCGCATCTATGTTGTCCATCTTAAACAATTTATAATTATAAAGTTTTACATTTGGCGGTAATGTAGATGGTTTATCGGTTTCTTCATCATATACCATACAAGTAAACACTCTATAATTGTCATTCTTACCACTGATAGTTACTAAATTATAATATTTGTTTTGAAGTTTATAATATAATATTGCTTTATCACTAGGACTCAAAAAATGCTGTTTTAACGTTGTAATTTGGTAGATGTTTTCTCCCAATTCTGGTTTCTTCGTAATTTCTCTTATTGATAGGAAATCTGGCATCGCCGATTGAAGTTTCCCAAATGTTTTAATTGGTATTTCATAGTGTGGATTATAATAATACCCTTCTTTGAACCTATTACAATGATAATCTGTCGTAATTGATGAAACTGTATAATTATTTGACGTATCGTAATCATCATATTTTATTTCGTCATAGCAAAACTTCTCAAAATATTCACCAGATTTACTTTTATATGATTCTCGTTGTGCAGTATTAAACCTATGCATGATATAATCAATATGTCTTTCTACTGCATTATAGTTGTCATAATAACATAAATCTCCCCAAAATTGTGTTTCACTGTCATACCATATTTCTTTATCATGTATATTTATTACTTTATTGTTTTCTATGGTATATGTTCTCCCGCTTTCATTTAAATAACTGCCAATAGTATAACCACTTATACTGCTACAATTATTTATCTTATTGATGCAATTAATAGCATCATCAAACCTAGATTCCTCAGATGTTTTTATGCCACAAGTTATCTTACCAAAAGCATGTGAATATTCAACATTTATAGAGCCTATTTCTGATGTGTCCCAATTATCATGGTCATATCCATACCACTCTTTATAACCTTTATTGTTTTTTATAACTGTTAAATAAATACTAGTAAGAGGTCTGCCTAAATTGTCATGTAAATTAGATATATCAATGTCATCAGTAAATACTATTTCCCCAATATTATCAGTATATACGTTTTTAGCAAATGCCAATCTGCTAGCATGGCTTTCAAAATCATATTTTACATTTTGATATTCATGTATTTTTTCTTCATTGTTATTGTACAATTCATATTCATTTGATGTGTCGCCACTAGCAAATTTGAAATTCGGTATTTTTGAAAATATTCTTACATAATAATCACATTCAATGTCATTTACAACTTTTTTATACGATATTTTTTGGGCAGTATCGTCTAAATTAACATATTCGCCATTAACGATATAATAATGAGTATTGCTCCCATTTCTTGTGAAAAAATGTTTAGTTTCATCTAACTTATATGTACGTCTTTTCCCACCTATCAATACAGATAAGCTAATATCACCTTTTAATTCCGCATTAGAAAGCTTTACCCAATTATTACTTATCTGGGTACTTGAATTAAATACAGTGAATATATAGTCATCAACAATTTCATTAACCTCTGCATTGTCAAGTATTTTTTCATTTACTGTAATTTTGTCATCACTGTCAATTCCAACTATTTCTACACCATCATATTCGTAGCACCCGTCAGAAGTGGTGTCTGACGATATTACATACCACCTATCTTGTGCTTCTTCTTTGCTATTAAAATATTCGGACACTCTATCCCCATTACTATCAACAAGCCAGAATTTTTGCGCTGTATAAGTTCTATAAATGTTAACATAATCGCCCTTTTCTAGTCCATGCTTTGCAATACTATACATGTCAAGTTGTGTTGTCCCATTATCTGCCCTTGTATTTTCATTGAAATATATCGTTTTTAATGAATTAAGACCTTCATTGCACTCTATAATATCGCCAAATGGGTCAGTAGAAACACTAGGAGTATATGAAGAACTTGGATATGTTACGCAGTAATTCCAATTCTTTTCTACCCTTTTTCTAAAGTTGTTATATTTGGGCAAAAAAGAATATAAATCACGACTTGGATACATATCAACAAAGTCTCCACCATTTGCATACATAATCGGCCTTTCAATTGGCATTTCTTCGTCTTTTCCAGTGGTAAAATTCAAATAAGACTTAATCTTTGACTTATTTTCAAAACCTAGCCAACCGTTATATTTTTTTATCAATCTATTTTTAACACACTCATCAAATGAATATATATCATCGTATTGATAAAGATGAAGAGATATTAATTTTGCATTGTTTGGAACTCCAGCAGTTGTTGGATATGAAACTTTTTCGACAACTCTATTACCGTTAACATCACGCATTGTATCAGCTATGGTATTAAAACCTTGGTAATTATCAGTATAGCTAGTTGCTTCGCCAAATGGCAATCTGCAAACAGTTTTAAAAGTGTTACTCCTGATTAAATGATTGTTGAAAATGTCTAATCCACAATGATATATAAAACCGCTCGTTGTGTTTGATAATTGTGTATCTCTAATTGAATTGGTCGGGTGCTTGCTAGAAACACCAAGTGATACATATGTAGAATTTATACTTGCGGACACAGCATTTTCAATGTGAACTGTACTAGGTAAATTACTAATAGGAACATCCACACTTTCATAACTCATCGTACTGCTGCTCCAAAATTCCATTGGTTTAGGACATTTTGGCCAACATGATGGAACAATATTTGGTTTATATACAACTCCATTAAATAACTCTGATTCTTTGTTTTTATATGATTCTCCACTGTCATCATACCCATAATTTCCATAGTTAATAAATGTAACACCACTGCTTCCTTCATGCCTTACAATTTCACTGATTCTATTGAATAAAACATTAGAGCAAATAGGATTTATTTCACAAGTAAGTCTTATAACATTACAAGACTTTCTTTCTTCATTATATTGGTCATACTGGCTAATGACATCAGCAACGTCATTGAGGGGCAAGAGCTTTCTCTTACCCTTCAATTCCACGTTTAAGCCTTCACTTGTGTTTGATGATTTCTTACTGTTAAAACTTTGTAAAAATATTTTTGTATCCATTATGCAATAATAAAATCTGTTAGATATTTTATAGGGTTGCCACTGCCATCAGTTGCCTCAGACTCGATGCTCTTTTTAACTTTAGCTGGATTGTCATAGCTATATCCTCCTGGATTTTCTTGGCCACCACTTCCAAACTTAAAACCAATTTTATGTATCTTATATACAAAGTTAGATGATGTCTTTGCATAAATTTCAACTTTTCCGCTATTTTGCCATTGTGTGTCACACATAATGCCCATGTCAGCAGTCCATTGAACAGTAAACCTTAAAAATGAATATTTTTCTCCCACTTCTTCGCCATCACATTCATTCACTCTTACAACATTTGTTGGCGACACGTCAAATTTCTGCCCCCTCTTATCAAAGAACCTGAAAGTATAACTCATCATGTCATAATCTGCGAATGCCTCATTCTGTTTATTTTCTGGAGGTGTAGTTGTACCAGATGACGTATCAAATTTCATTTCAAAACATAATGTTTGATAAAATGATGGCTGTCCAGTGGTTGGTTCGTTTCCACTTTCACTCTCATCATCATAGACATCACCACTTTTACATTCAACATATGATTCAACAATAGAACAATTTGTGTCGGTACAAGCAGATTTAGAACAAGAAATGCCTTTTATATACAATTCTCTACAATCATATAAATCGGACGTTTCCACAGTATGTATGTGTCTAAGCAAATTATCATCTTCAGTATATTTATATTCCCTTTCCACTAATATAGCAAAGACTTTAACTTTAGAAACATCTATACCACTCTTCTTGAAAAGAATATTGGCGAAGTCATCATCATTAGAATTAAGCCATTCTCCATCTTTGGTGAAGAAATATCCATTGACACTATTTCCGTATTTCGTTGTAAAGTTATTTGATATTTTAACACCGCTAGGAGTGAAAACATTTACAAGGCTAGTATGAGTATCTACCCATTTACTAATAGAACTAGTGTTAAACTTTTGTTTTTGTATCTCTTGTATTGCATTTCTTAATGATTTACCATCACCATACCCCCCAAACTCTTCTTTAGGGTTTGATGTCTTATAATATCCTATACCATCTATTCCTTTACCAGTTATTTCTGGTAATACTTGTATGAGAATAGGTGTTGAAGTATACACATCGAAATTGTCGTTTGTACACATATTATACTTAAATGCGATAGCTGCTTTGTTTGCCTTAAAATGCGTATAGCCTCTAAAATTACCGCTTCCACTGCCACTTTTAGTATACAGTACATTTGTATACTCCGCATTATAGGCATTAGGCGGAACAACTGTTATTGGAGAAGACCATTTAAAATTAAGTTCAACTGTCTCACCTCCACTCGTTTCTCCTATTATTCTACCATCATCAGTAATCTCAGTGTCAATATCATAAGAGCAGCATTCGGTTTCAAATGAATACTGTGATATTTGTGGTAAATTTCCTATATCAATATATCTTTTAGTAGGATATGAATTTAAATTAGTTGTCTTAGGTCTTCCCGTATCAATACTATCATTCTGTACAACATCATCCCTGTTAAAGTCTCCGTTAAAAAGATTGTCGGTGACGTAATTTTCGCTAGTAACATAATCATGCGGATAAGAATAAGTATATAACGGTAAATCAACATTCTCTATAACTGAAATGCCATGACCTTGCGAATGAGCACCAACATCAATACTCATCCCGCTAGTGTATTGATATAAACGTTTATAGTTAAATAATGACCAATACAAATGTCTAATATCAATGCCATTAATTTCTGATGAATAAAATTCCTTAATCAACGGAATGTTTGAGTTATCAGTATCAATTGAAGGGTTGAAACCAATGCTAACTCCACTAATAGAATCATCAGAATTTTGGGTTTGATAACTTATGCTATTCCACTTTCCCCATCTTGCATAGTCTTCGTCACTGTTTTTCCAATCATATTTAGTGTCTCCACTCCATTTATGATACCAAGTTATTGCATCATCCAATGTATATTTTTTATTATTTCCTTTTAAAATTTTACCAGTAACTTGAGTATCAGCACTAACAAAATTTATATTATCCTCTAAATGGCTTTTTGGATGATATATAGTGCCATCAATTGTTTCAATAGGAACGTTTTCAACGTTTTCTCCGTGGAAATGGTTCACAGTATCGCCGCAACATTTAGTACATGCTGACCCCATGTTTTTGTCTTGATAGCCACAAGTCATGCAAATGTGCGCGCAATCATACTTGTAAGTATATTCAAGCCTCTTATTGAATGTTGCAGCAGAATAAACAATTTCATCATCTTCAGATATGCCACTTATCGTATTGGCAGATATTATATTGTAATCTTCATCGTATGACATTTCAATGCCATTGAATAACCAACCAAAAATACGGCCACTTTTCCAAATTCTGTTTTTGTCGATTCTACTTTCTAAATTGCTTGAATATAAATCAAAATTATTTCCAACAGCTGGAGCCAAAATTGTTAAATCAAAATCCAACCTCCTATCAACATACATGCCCCTCAAATAAGGCAAAGTATTTCTAGAACTAGTGTCTCCAGTTAAATTTTGTGTGCCTTGTGTATGAGCCAAACGAAAATAACTTTCAATTTCACCAAACACATCTTTGCCTTTAACTTTAGGTATATTATTATTTAATATTGGGCTGATTGATGCAAGCGAAGGACTTCTTTCAATTTTAATGTTCTTTCCATCAATTGTCTTGTTCGTTACATAAGAGCCATCCCTTGTAAATGCTGCAAAATAATTCCCTAAAAAGGTTGGGTTTTCGGTATAAATACCGTTATTAAAATGTGGGTCATTAACGCCGTTTCCGTTTGAATTGTTATATTTGAATAAGTTTCTTCCTTCAGGAGAATAGTTATAGCCAACGATATTAGGCGCATCAACCCTACATTCAACGCCATTAAAATCAGTCAAGACATAATTGCTTTTTATCTTTTCATAATCATCATATGTTGGGGTAACAGACCTATATAATATAGGCTGCTTACCGCCTTGGCTTGAAAACATGAAAGTTCTAGAAGAATTAGTTGTTATATATGCACCTTCAGACAATGCAAACATCTTATCAAATTTGAACTTAAGAATCTCACGTTTTGCTTCTGGTGTTGCAACATCAATATTCAATCCATCTAAGAAATCCTCCCACATATTCTGGTTTGACATATATGTTTTATTCTCTTCCTTTTTACTGAACATATAGCTGTCCTCTTGATGCAAGCCATACCAACCCTTGATATTCATATTAGCCTCACTAGTCACAGCATTACTGTTATAGAAAAAACTAGAATTAGCTATACTTGCCCCAGTAGTGTCAGTACCAGTACCAATCATGAATTTAGTAGGCATGCCATTCAACTCAGTCATAAATGGCTCTCCATTCAACACATTTATGATTTCACTACTTGAATTATTACTGATTAAATTATCACAACTACCACATCCTTGAGTAATCTTTATTACATATTGATTTGGCTGATATACATATAAAATTAAATAATATGCGCTAGTTATATTGCCATTTTCATCTTTAATTGGCCTTTGCTCCAAATAAAAATTTTTCTTTATAGTGCCACCTTCTTTTGGCGCGATATTCATGTGAACTGGTGTTTCCGCACTCTGAGCTGCCATTACTAAATTAACATTGCCGTCATTGTCACACAAACAATTTCTTACAGAATTTTCTTCACCATTGTTAAGTACCGTAAGCTCTAATCGTGCTTGGACATTATCAGAAATACTGTCAGAATTACCAGTTATACAAAAATGATATTCATTGGAATCATTATCATAGTATCCAGTGATATTAGTTATGTCACAAGAATATCCATCAACATAGAACTTGGACATTTCTATTTCTCCATAAAAGGCATTATCATCATTACAAATATAATCAATCCTAGTGGTTGCTGAATTATAGAATTTTGTTCCTAACGCTGTTGCCGTATATTCACCATTTATTTTAGACATGTCTAGCTTAACCCTTTCAGAAATTCTCCTTCCATCAGAGTCTACAACATCCAAGGTATACACGCCATTATCAAGATGCACACCATTTCCAATAGGATGGTACTTTCCATCACTTCCCTTTATCTGGTAATAAATTTCGCCATTGACATTACAAGTGACCGTATCATCACCATTAACAACTCCACCGATAGCAAAATCAGTATTTGTCATTCCCTCTTCTGATACGATAAGATTGTTGAATGAATCATATAAGCTGTAAGAAAATGGCTGTCTTACATCATCACATGTTACTCTTATATATGCATAGGCATTGTTTTTATTTACCCCATCGATATATCTCAATGGGTTTGAGTTTTTCTTTACATCACCAGCATATGCACTTGGACAATATGACATTCCTTGCGTTGTAATGTCTAATGTAAACGGCATCTTTTTTTGCTTAACGCAAGGTGAATAGAATAATTTATTAAATTTATCGATAGCGGTATTACCCCTATTAATACCAAAATAAAAATAATAAGAGTTGTTGTAAAGAGGCATATCACGCATTTTACCATCAACGTGGTAAAAATGCCTTTTTCTGCCCTTTTTCCCGTCCTTCTCAGCACCAAGTCTAAACGTTAAATATGCTTCATCTTTTTCGTCAAACATGGCTTGTTTAAATCCTTTCTTATACAAACTCATTGGAACTTGTGCCCTTCCATCAAAATCCAATGGATATAAATACTTAAACTTAGGAACAAGGTAGTTTGTATTTGCATCATAGACTTGTGTTTCATATCTGTCATGGGTATTCTGGTATTCTTGAGGTATGAAACCAATATGGTTCAATGTTGCAAACATCGCACGATTTTCAATGTCATCAAGTTCATATTTTGTAATAAATCCATCAGAATCAATCTCACCATATGACACATCATTACCTCCACCATGATACGCAACTTTATGTTTCATGTCTAAAGATACACCAAGCTCACTCAAACGCTCGACATTGATACAAGATTTTGGTCGCGTATTTGCATAGGTGCAAGCTAAATCCATGAAAAGGCCAGTCTTATAGCTAGGTGCTTTTTTACCGCCATCGCTATTCCAGTCCATACCAGTGGTAATCGTTGTTCCGCTATCTTCTGAATCCCCTTCAGTGCCATTATCAACGGTTTTATTAGCTTTCTCTTCAGATTCCTCAATTGTTGCAATTGGAGGAACATTTGAAGTTGTGGAAGGCAAGCAAGTATAGAATTGTGGTATTCCATACAAGTTCTTTGGGTCTAAATTACCTAATAATATAATATCAGTCGCAAAAAGTCTAACTGCCTTGAAAGATTTCGTTCTTTTTGACATTTCAAGATAATTATCCTTATTATCAGATGTTGCTTGTAAAGCAGCATAATAATATGCGGTCAATCCATCTTTATTCTCTACTGGCTTTATAAGCCCCCTATTATAACTGATAATACCACTTTTAGTCTTATGCCATTTCTTTTCGCCGTCTGGCATACTATTTTTATTGTTGGTTGCAGTCAAACTGTTATCAGTATACTTAATATTACAAGTGACATGTGTTTTGAGCTTCTTATAAAAGCCACTGTCAGAACAATAATCATTTTTTGCTCTGCTCAATGTAAAAAACAAAAAGGTCTTCTTTTTTCTTTTTCTCCAATACCAAAGAGGCATATAAAGACAGCCATTAACCCAGTCTTGATAGAAATCCAAACGGATGATTTTGAACTCAGTAGCAAGATTCCTCTGAATCTTATCCATAAGCTCTTTATCTTTTGTACTCTTCTTACACCCACTCTTCATTTCTTCTGGGCAACTAGCAGCTTTCATACCATTTTTGCACACACATCCTGGGTAATATGCAATGTTTCCTTCCAATTCACCAGCTGATAATGATATACAACCAATGTAACTTATTGGCGGTATAACGTATTTATAAACTCTTCCAATTAGTGGAAGCTTAAAATTTCGGATAGCAATAATAACACCCAATATCCTATCAACAGTACATATTATAACTGAATTGATTAGCTTAACAACCCACACAACAATTGTATAAATCAAACATAACGCAATATACACGAACGGCAAGCTTATGCTTAATTTATTAAATGGTATTTGGTTTTGGTCTTCAGCAAGGTTAGCACCTTTCAATCCGCAGAAATTCTTTGAATATGGCTTTGTGGCTACTTGCGTCTTTGGTAAGTAGTTCTTCACGCTATATACATTATTCCAATACAAGTCCCTAAAGCAGCTAGCTGGTGTTGCAGAACCAAATACATACATCTTTTCAATCTCACTGCCCTTGTCGCTAATCGTTGGTATTTCATTTCCTTCGTCAAATATTGGATTCATTGGGACAAGATATTTGGCAGTATGTTTTGAGAAGCCTTCATCACTAGTTTCATTCTTGCTAAATCTAAACCTTACTTGAGTTCTAGTTGGAATGCCTTTGTTAGGATTGTCAGTTGGTACAACATTACCGTATTCATCCGTACCAACATAGTCTAGGTTCATTGGAATTTGATAGCACCAAACACCATATTCATCAATAAGCTGATTACCTTGTATTTGATATTCCTCAACTAGTCCATCGGTTGTTTTACGAATCATTTCAATTGTTCCGTTACCACCAACAAGTTGTGTATTAAGGCCATTATCCACATCTGGAGCACATTTATGGCCTATTGCGTGCCCCTCATTATCAGATACAATTGAACCCATGAATACACAAGTAGGTTCAAACTT
>Ga0247609_10003703_pt1 | contig 15421 bp, 13 predicted proteins | sample 172DNAGHGlowgp2_FD_193487 | JGI IMG/M metagenome (GOLD analysis project Ga0247609, IMG submission 193487) | Sheep rumen microbial communities from Palmerston North, Manawatu-Wanganui, New Zealand - 1728 DNA GHGlow gp2 | ecosystem: Host-associated > Mammals > Digestive system > Stomach > Rumen ...
CACAGCAAGGTGATATCACCACATTAGGACGCGAAGGCTCTGATATTTCGGCGGTGGCAATCGCGGCGGCATTGCAAACTGATTTTTGTTGGTTTTTTAAAAATGGCGGTGGAATCAGTGAAAAATATTCAAACAAAGACAAAATACTTCAACAAATATCCTATACCAAAATGCAACAGTTAATGCGTGATGGGCGGCCTGGGCATGTTTTGCATAAACGCAGTATTGATATGGCACAAAAATATAATGTTCCGTTGTATGTGTCGGGCATAAATGATTTTGATAATGGAACATGGATTTTGTCGCGTGTCCATGCCAAATTGCATTAGTTTTTTTATAAAAATTGATGTCTGTTTGTGATATAATTATTACAAATGCCACGCGATGATTCAAAATCTTTGAAAGATAAAAAAACAGAAAAACCGTCATTCAAACGACGCTTGTGGGCGATGATTTTTAACCTGGGATTGATTGGTATTATTTTTGTGTCTGGTTATGTTGGTTTTGTTTATATGCGTATGCCTTCGTTGGATTCAATATTACATGAAACGCGGTTGCCGACAATTATTTTTTTGGACGATAATGGTGCTGAGATTCGTAGTTCTAATCGTATAATGGGAACCCCTGTGTCTGTGGATACTTTGCCACCGTATGTATGGCAGGCGATTATTGCAATCGAAGATAAAAGATTTTTTGAACATGGACCAATCGATATGCGGGCAACCTTGCGGGCGGTGTTTTTAAATTTGTTTTCTGGACGCTTTGCCGCCGGCGGTTCAACGATTACACAACAAACAGCAAAAAATATATTTTTATCACGCGATAAAAAAATTTCGCGCAAGGTTCAAGAATTGATTTTGGCACAATGGTTGGAAAATCGTTTTTCAAAAAATCAAATATTAGATTTGTATATGAATCGTGTGTCTTTGGTGGGTGGTTTGCGTGGTCTGGACGCGGTTGCAAAACAGATGTTTGGGGTGCCTGCAACAAAATTGACCGTTGCACAGTCTGCACAAATTGCGGCAATGTTAAAGGCGCCGACATATTACAGCCCATTAAAAAATCCAGAAAAAAATATTGCACGTGCGAAAATAATTTTGGCGGAAATGGTGCGACAAAATTATATTTCGTTGGATGTGGCGCGTCGTGCGGCGGCGGAATTAAAACAGGCCCCAGGTGTGCGCGATACAAATATTTATCGTTATTGGACGGATTATGTTGCCGATGAATTAGAATCTGTTATTGGTAATTTAGATAGTGATGTTTTTGTACATACCACATTGAATAGAAAATTACAGGAACGAATTGCCGCAACATTGCCGCGTCATACTGGCGAATATCAAGGTGCGGTTTTGGCAATGTCGCGCGATGGTGCGGTGCGTGCAATGTCGGGTGGTGCCGATTATCAAACCAGTCAATTCAACAGAACGTTGGCGGCGCGTCAGCCGGGCAGTGCGTTTAAACCTGTGGTTTATTTAATGGCGCTGGAAAATGGTTTAACACCTGAATCATATGTAAATGATTCTCAATTTTCTGTGGGGGATTATAATCCTAAAAATTATAACGAACATTATTATGGTGATATTCCTTTGTCAGTGGCTTTTGCAAAAAGTGTAAATTCTGTGCCGGTAAAATTAACCAAGATTTATGGTATTGATTCTGTATTGGATATGGCGGGGCGCTTGGGTGTTGGAACCAAATTAAAACGCGAATATTCAACGGTTTTGGGTGGCAGTGAAATGACACTGATGGATTTAACAAATATGTATGCGGTAATTTGGAACAATGGTGAATCTGTGCATCCTTATTCGATTACAAAAATCACAAAGCCAGACGGAACGGTTTTATATGAACGCAACCCATCGGAACCAATACAAATATTGCAACCAAATACTGTGTCGTCTATGCAAGAATTATTGGCAGATGTTGTGAATTCCGGTGGAACGGGACACAGGGCGGCGGCCCCCGGTGTGTTGGGCGGAAAAACCGGCACCAGTAATGATAACAGAGATGCCTGGTTTATTGGTGCCACCACAGATTATGTTATTGGCGTGTGGGTTGGTAATGATGATTTTTCGCCGATGGATGCAAAGGTGACGGGGGGGACTGTGCCTGCTGAAATCTTTCACGATATAGTAAAATAAGTTATAACGGCACATCTGCTTGTCATTTGTTCGTTTATGTAGCATTTGTACACCGCACTCGCAAATAACGTCGCATCTGTTGCATTCTATTTTGATATTTAGTTTTTTGGATTGTAGATTAAAAATCATTTTTTTTATTGCCTGATTTATGATATAATCCGTTTGAAAAGTTTTTAAGCGAGTAGAGATGAAAAAATCCGTTTTATGTTTATCGGCTTTGATTGCATGTGTTGCCACATCGGCAAATGCGAATTGGCAGTATCAAAATAATTATAAACGCGATACTTGGGGTGGTGACGATGGTATGCGTTTTGTATTGTCTGCACGTGGTGGCGCGGTGTTAGGCAAGGCGAATATCGAAAACGATATTGGTGGATTAACAGGCCAATATGTTTTAGATACTGTGACAGGTGAAATTTATACCAAGGCATGGTACGAGGCCAATTTTCCCAGTGGTAATACGGATTTTGTTGATGCCGGGTATGGTCGTTTAGGCGATTTGCCGGCGGCGAAAAATTACAAAGAAATTGCGTTTATTGTCGGGGTCAGTGCTGGATTTACGGTGCCTGATGCGCCACAATGGCGTGTAGAGTTTGGATTTGACCATATATCAGAAACAGATTATAATCCAAACCCTTTGTTCGAAGGAAATTTGAAATTGTCATCTGGTTATTCTGTTGAGGCACAAAGCGGTGGTGCCCAATCGACATTAAATACAGATATTTACAGTGTGATGGCTTTTTATGATTTCTTTGATGGATTGAAGAAGCCTTTGCATGAAATGATACCCTATGTTGGTGTTGGTGCGGGGTATTCCAATACAACAACAGTGTTGCAATTAACCGATTCCTATGGCGATTTGTCTGATGTGTATGAGTTGCAAGATTATGGCGTTGCCGATGAGTATGGGGTTGTAAAATTTAATCGGGCGGAAACTGTTTCTTCTAATTTGGTGCCGGTGTTGGCGGCGGGATTTTCGTATGGTGTAAGTGACCGCATGTTTTTAGATGTTGGTTTGCGTGCCATGTATTTGAATAAAATAAAGTGGCAGTTGGTTAATAGTGATGATACGCGTCGGCGCGATTGGTTCAGCGCGGAAAAAATGATGTATGTTGGCGCCCAGGTTGGTTTGCGCGTAGAATTTTAAAAAAATACTTGCAATTATAAAAAAACTATGTCAATATAGTGACACATTTGCGAGCGTAGCTCAGTTGGCTAGAGCGCAACCTTGCCAAGGTTGAGGTCGAGGGTTCGAGCCCCTTTGCTCGCACCAAAAATTTTAAAACCGTCCGTTAGGGCGGTTTTTGATTTTTGCGGCAAAGGGGCGAGAACCCGCAGGGTTGCGAGGCGAGGTTATGAAATAACCGAAGTACTTTGCTCGCACCACCCTTCGCCAAGGCTTCGGGTGGCAGGCCATATTTCGCCAAAGGCTTCGGGTGGCAGGCCAAAAATTTTAAAACCGTCCGATGTGAACACCCGCAAAATTTTGCAATTTTGTGGGGCCTGTTTTCGCGGTTTTTGATTTTTGCGGCAAAGGGGCGAGAACCCGCAGGGTTGCGAGGCGAGGTTAATATAAGTGTAAAGAATCTAATTGACAAAATAAAAAATAAGTGTTAATATTGGCGTGATAAAAACAGGGGAACTATTATGCCAGATAAAAAAGTGATTGTTGCAAAATATATTGATTTTATTGCTGCCGAGGTTGTTCAGCAATATAGTGGTTCGTATCAAACGGTTCAATCATTGGGCAAGCAATGGCGGCAAAAAATGGAATATCGTCCAGAAATTGAAGATTTTATTATGCAAAAAACAAAATTGTTTTTAAATGGTTTGCCAGATAATATGCAAAGTAATTTTAATGTGTTGTATTTATCTTGTATGGATATGGCTGATTGGGTTTCTAAATATGTCGCAAAAAAATCACCAGATGTAAAACGTGCAGATGTAAAAAATCAAGTTATGGACGAGATTTTTTATAATTCTGTGTTGCGTCGTCAAAATTTTAAAAAAGTATATAGTAGAAAACCAATAGATTTGACTAATCAACAATGGGTTGCGGCTAATCCTGGGGTGGTGGCAATGTATCAAAGATTACAATGTACCAAGTAGATAAAAGGTTTATTTAATGAATCGCGAACAACAAGAAAAATTATTATTGGCGACAATTAAATGGATGTTGGGTGTCAAACATAAAGAAGTTTATGTTTATAATTGGGTGGAAAAATCTATTTTACCTGCATCACGTATATCAATATATGCCGCCGGTCAAAAAGTGGTTTTAACGGATATTCCGGGTAATGAATCCAGTTTAGATGTTAATTTAAACGGCAAAGATTATTGGGTGACAGGTGAAAAAGTTGCACCTGAATTATTGCGAATTAGAAAGCAATTAATTGACCAATATGGTAATAAAACAAAATAATTAAACACCCGAAAGGGTGTTTTTTTATATTGTTGCATTTGGTGTGAATTATTGGCTATATTGGTTATGAAAAGGAGTCTTTTCATGACGCAGATTTTACCCGAAGTTTATCTTGATTATTCTGATATTTTAATTCGTCCAAAAATGGGAATAAATTTAAATTCGCGGCGCGATGTCGATTTGAAACGCGTATTTAAATTCAAGCATGGCGGTATGCGGACGGGGCTGGGGGTATTTAATGCAAATATGGCGACGGTTGGTAATTTTGTTGTGGCAAAAAAATTGTTGGCGCGTGGTATGTTCGCGACAGTTCATAAACATTATTCTGTTGATGAGATTGGTGAATTTTTGACAAATGCGGCAACAGAAAATATTTCATTGGATAATTTGTTTATAACAATAGGATTGCGTGATATTGACGGTGAAATACAAAAGTTAAAAAATTTAGAATTAAAATATAATTGGAAAAATACGCGCAATATATGTATAGAGGCACCTAACTTTTATATCCCAAATGCTTTGGGTGCATTACAACGGGTGCGTGGGGCTTTTCCAGATGCGGTTATTATGGTTGGAAATATCGCCAGTCCAGACATTTGTTTAAAATTACTGGATTATGCAGATATTATAAAATGCGGCATAGGCAGTGGTTCGGCATGTTTAACACGCAAACAGACAGGTTGTGGTGTGCCAATGGTGTCTTTGATTTTGGAATGTGCCGATGTTGCGCATTCGGTTGGTGGTCATATTTGCGCCGATGGTGGAATCGTTAATGTTGGTGATATATGCAAGGCATTATGTTTAAATGCGGATTTTGTAATGGCTGGCGGTATATTTGCCGGTACAGACGAAGCCGAAGGCAATATAATTGAACGAAATTTTGAAACCCCAGAAATTATAAATGGTGTGCATGTAATTGAAACAAAACGTTTTAAACGGTATTATGGAATGTCATCTGTTTATGCAAATAATAAATTTGCGGGCGGTATGGCGGATTATAAAACGTCCGAAGGGCGTGAATTGATGATTCCATATACCGGTGCAATTGATAATGTGTTGCAAGATATTACAGGTGGTATTGCATCATGTTGCACATATATTGGTGCGGCATCTGTGAAACACATGTCAAAATGCGCGACAATTATTCATGTTCATAACCAGTTGAATCGCGTGTTTGAAAATTATTCTGTGTAAATATAATTGTTTTTATAAAAATTCATCTGTGGTGTTTAAATATTTATATAATGTGGATTTATGAACACCCATTATGCGGGCAATTTCATTTTTACTGGTGCCGCGTGTGATTAAGCGTTGTATTCGTTTTTGATTGCGTTGTAATTTTAATTTTTTTGATAATGCGCCACGTGGGCGTCCCAATTTTTTACCATTTGCCTTTAATCGCGCCAAACTTTCGCGGACGCGTTCTTGCAATAATTGTTTTGATAGTTCCGCAGATAACCCAAATGCAAAAGCCAAAACTTTGGATTGAATATCTGCGCCGAGTCTAAAATTTTCTTTTAATGTCCAAACTTGGCATTCTTGTTCCAGGCAATGTTGTAATATTCCCATAACTTCCAACAGACTGCGACCCAGTCTGGAAATTTCAGTTGTGATTAAAATATCGCCAGATTTTAGTTGTTTTAACAGTTCACCTAATTTGCGTTCGCTTAATTTTTTACTGCTGGAAATTTTTTCTTCGACCCATATATCGATATGCAAATTGTTATTTTTAGCAAATTTTGCAATTACAAAATGTTGGTTTTCTTCTGTTTGGTGTTGGGTTGAAACACGACAATAACCATAAATCATAAAAAATCCTTTTTGTGTGATAAAAAAATAGGCCCGCGTAGAAATCGCAAAAGCCTTGTCTGCATTGATATATAATCGTTTTTTTGCCGTTGTCAAGTGGTCTAAAAAAACCTAGGTTTTTGGCGACACCACATCTGGCGAATTGCGATTTTGAATAACATATTGTTTTTACGAAAAAGCAAATTTTTAAATTTTTGAAAAAAATGGTTGATTTTTAACCTAGGTTTTTTTATACTGGTCGTAAGTATCTAAAAAGGAAGGCCTTTTTAGGATTTAACGTTAAACAAAAAAAGGAAAAAATATGAGAAAACATTTGTTTTTAACTTCTTTGGTTGCATTGGTTGCAACTGTAGGCGTTGCAAGTGCAGAAACTGATGTTAATTTTGCTGGAAAATATACAGATGCCACAGGTGCAACTGTGAGTGTAAATGTCGCTGGATACAGATATGATAAATCTAATGGCGATGAAAGAGTTGTATCTTCTTTGACAACAGATCCTACATTAACCGACTTTACATATACGGATAAAAATGGTGATCCTGCTGATTTAAGTTCCGGTTTAAAGACAGCGAGTGATTTTGATGGTACTTCGGCCGCAACGGGTGATGTGACAACAACCCAAGTTATTCAGGCGGGTGCAACAATGGATAGGGCTAATTATAGCTATGTTAATGGTGCGGGCGATACCGTTACATTGGGTGATGTTGCACAAACATTTACACAAACGATTGATTTGTCTTCACCATATACCAATGGTGCCAGTATTGATGTGACAGATGGCGTTGCTGGTACATTTACACCAGGAATGTATACTTGGACAGATCCAGATACCGGTGCGGTGTATCATTTGAATGCAACTGGTGATAATTGGGTTGATGCGTACAATAATGTTCAAACACCAGATGTGGGGTCGGCACAGGAAGCGGCACGTGATGCGATGGTTGCGGCATATGCTGCTGATTTGGCATTGGTTAATGCTGCTAAAACACAAACCCAAACATATGCAAATGATGAGGCGATTAATTTTGCGGCTGCGGATGCTATCTTTGGAACAGATAGTACAACAGTAGCAACATTAAATACTCGTTATGGAACGTATGAAACAGCGGCTAATTTATTAGCGACAGCCCAGGCGAATCAAGCCGCAGCAACAACATCGAATACGGATGCGAAAACTGTGTATAATGCACCAATTTTGACAACAATAGACGGTCGTGTTGGAACGGCTGCTAATGCTGCGATTGATACATCTGTGGCCAGCGGTTCTATTAAAACTGCGTTGGATACAAAAGCGGATGCAACTGATTTAACAGCCGAAGCGACAGCACGCCAAACAGCAGATACAACTTTGCAAGGTAATATCGATGCCGAAGCAACAGCACGCCAAACAGCAGATGCAACATTGCAGGGTAATATCGATGCCGAAGCAACAGCACGTCAAACAGCAGATGCAACATTGCAAGGTAAAATCGACAATGAAGTTGCACGTGCTATGGCTCAAGAAGCAGCTATTCGTGGTGACTTTGCTGCTGCTGATGCACAAATGTTGGCAAATGCAAATGCGTATACTGATTCCAAAGTCAATTCTTTGGAAAAGAATGTGTCTGGTGGTGTTGCGGCGGCAACTGCGTTGTCTGCGGTCGAAGTCAGCAATGTCAAGAAAGGCGAAATGTCTGTGGGTGGCGGTTATGGTTATTATAACAGTCAATCTGCTATGGCATTGGGTGCCGCATTGGGATTGTCAGATAATTGGTCTGTTAATGCCGGTGCCGGTATTGCCAGTGGCGATAAAACCCAGGTGTCTTTCCGCGCAGGAACAAATTATAAATTCAAATTGTTCTAATGGTTTGAATAATGATTTGATTCTTTATTTTGTTAGTCTAAAAACAGAACACCAGAATTCCTGGTGTTCTTGTTTTTTTTAATTTATATGTGTTGTATGGCGGTGCAAAAAGCCGAATTTGTCAGTGTTTTTATAAATAAATACTGGACTTTTTAAATTATTACTGTAATAATAGGCATGTATTAGGTATATATATGCAGTTAAATATAAAAAAATTTTGGATGTAAAGGGTGCGACCGAACAGAATTCATGACGGACGCACTAAATTTGCGTCCGTTTTTTAATAAATAACTCAATAAAGGAAAAAAGTAATGCCAGAAAACCAAACTATATCAACAAATGAATTAGAAGCAAGACTGCAAAAGGCTGAAAATATCCGCGCACGTGATGGGGTTGTGTGGAAAGATAAATTCGAACGTTCGCACAAAATTTGTGAGGCACGCGAATTACCAGATGATACAGAGGTTAAATTGTGTGGTCGTATTACGGCTTTGCGCTGGTTGGGTAAGTTGATGTTTGGTCGTATTTATGATATCGAAGGCGAAATTCAGTTTTCTATGTCGCGTGAAGAAATCGGTGAAGAAGACTATAAATTTATGAAGGCCAATGTCGATATGGGCGATTTTATTGGTATTACCGGTGTTTTATATCATACAACGGCGGGTGAATTAACTGTCAAGGTATCGCATTATGAAATCTTGTCCAAGGCTTTGCGTCCGTTGCCTGAAAAATATCATGGGCTGACCGATATGGAAACACGTTATCGCCAACGCTATTTGGATATTGTTTCCAATCCAGAATCCAGAAACGCATTATATGGTCGTTTCAAAATGACACAAAATCTGCGCGATTTTATGAACAGAAATGGATTTTTAGAAATTGAAACCCCAATTATGCAAAATATCGCATCTGGGGCGGCGGCGCGTCCATTTACAACCCACCACAATGCGTTAAATGCAGATTTCCAATTGCGTATATCTCCGGAATTATTTTTAAAGATGTCTATTGGCGCGGGATTTGATCGCGTGTATGAGGTTGCCAAGGACTTTCGTAACGAAGGTATGGACGCAATGCATTTGCAAGAATTTACTATGATTGAGTGGTATGCGGCATATTGGGATTATAAAAAGAATATTCAATTTACATGGGAAATGGTCCAAGAACTGATTATGAAAGCGCGTGGAACATTACAAATCGAATATCAAGGTATTCAACTGGATTTTTCAAAGTATGATATGATTGATTATACCGCGAAAATGAACGAATTGTTTGGTTGCAATATTTTGGATTTTGACGATGTTAATGTGTTGCGTAAAAAATTGGTTGATATAGGCATGTTCCCAATGAGTGAATTGGAAGATTTAAATTCTTTGGCGACATTGGTGGATTATGTTTATAAACGCAAGATTCGTGTGAATATTGTGCAACCGACTTTCTTGTATAATTATCCAACATATATGGTGCCTTTGGCGCGTCGCAGTGACGCAGATGTTCGTTGTTTGGATATGTATCAATTACTGGTTGCCGGTGGTGAATTATGCAAAGGTTATTCGGAATTGGTAAATCCAATTCAACAGGCCAAGGCTTTCGAAGACCAGGCGCGCGATATTGCCAATGGTGAAGAAGAAGCATTTAATCCTGATAACGATTTTGTTCGTGCAATGGAACATGGTTTCCCACCAATTTCTGGGGTCGGTATGGGTATTGACAGATTAACTATGATTGTGTATAACCAACCAACTGCACGTGATGTCGTGTTGTTCCCAATTATGAAATAACAGATATGCCACACCCGGAAAATGATGCTTTTTTACGAACCTCTGCGCGTGATGCGGAAAATATCGCAATCATAGATGATGCGTTGCGTGCTGGGCGTATCAATGACGAGGCCGCTGCCTATTTGAAAACTATGTATTCAAATGGTATGGATTGGTTTCGTGATGTTTTTCATTTTCTGGGGAAATGTTTGGGTGCGCCCAAGGCCGCGGTTGTGCCATATGACAAAACCACCAACACAGGTCTGCAAGTCCCAATGAAAATTGCAGATATCAATCCGTTGGAATCTTATTTGGTGCAACATCGTTTGGACGCAGACCCAATGCGAAATCAGTTTTTTTCTTTGCGCGAACAATGCCAGATTGATTTGTCTGTCTCGTCAATTGTATCTGTGATTGTTGGCGCACAAAAAGATGTTAATCGTGCAATCGATAAAATTACTGGAAAATATTATAATGAATATCTGGACGCGGTATTGGGTGTCGTGCAAAATGTTTGCTATTCAAAATTAGATAATCACTTGTTGTCCAGTATGGAATCGCAAATCCGGGAACGGTTTGCCGCACAATATATAACAAATGCGGCGGGTGTTGTTTTGGATTTGGTGCGTGGAATTGATGCAGAATTGGCGGTCAGTTTGGTTCGCGAATTGGATAAAATTAAAAAGCCTTATTTGCGTTTATATGATGTTTGGCGTATGAAGTGTTTGTTCGATTTGATCCCCCAGGCGCGAACTTTTATTGAACGCACGACTGAATTGATGCCAGATAGGGTTTTGGATATCAGGGACAAATTTTATGATATTAAAAATCCGCGCAATTATCGTGATGCAAAAATTATTGTTAATATAGGCAAAGATGGACAAATCGTTCCAATGGAAATTATTTGCCAGGTTCGTAAATTTTTTAATGCTGAAATTAAAACGCATAAAAATTATGAAGATATCCGTACGAGTGATATTGATATAAATACCAAAGAACGCGAATCACGTGATTTTATGGAATCTGGGGTGCGACAGTATAATTTGATGATATTGGATTGCTTGAACGATTTGTTTGAACGGGTGGGGTGGAATATTTTATATTCGCGCGACCATGAAAATTCTATGTTCGAAGGTTTTCCGGTTATTAACAAATTGTATTATCCATCGCGTGTTATTGAATCGTTGCGTGCTAAATTGATATTGGCGGTGGAAAACGAAATATTCCATATGCGCGATGTTCCGGCAAAATTAACCAAAGAGCAGGTCGTTAAAATCTATTTATATATGACCCGATTTATTTTATCGGCGGCAATGCCATATTTGCGTGATGATTGGTCTGTGCCGCGTGATACCGATGCTGGCGAATTGTTTGATTTCGTTATGAAGGAAATTCAGCGTTATTATAAAAAATAAATTTTGTCAAATGGGGAAAGTGTCCAAACGTATTTCCTTGCGTTAAACTAAAAAAATCTTTAACATTAATACAGGTTCTGGAAAAACTTGTTCAGGACCATAACAAGCATAAGGAAAGGATTAGTTATGCGACAGGGAAAAGTAAAATGGTATAATGGTAAAAAATGTTTTGGATTTGTTAGTCCTGATGCGCCAAACGCAGATGGAAATATGGACGATGTGTTTGTTCATTCGTCTGCTTTGAAAGAGGCGGGTATTCGATTTTTAAATGAAAATGATATTGTCGAATTTGATGAAGAACCACGCAATGGTAAATTATCTGTGACAACAATTAAATTAATTCAACGCGACGAAGAATCTGCGCGTCAATTCCAAGAACGCAGGGCCGAACGTCGTCGCGCACGCGAAGAACGCAAAAAACACGAAGAACAGGCTGAACACAAAGAAAAACGTGGTTTTGCGTTTTGGAAAAAATAAATCTTGGATAATTTTTTTAAATCGTCTGGAATTTGGGGACCAGGCGATTTTTTTAATATCTTGATTTTTTATGTTGGGTGCGCTATATATTTATCAATGAACCCAAGGGAGTAAAAAATGACCACTTTGTTGATAGTTTTAGGTGTTTTGATTTTGTATGTTGTGTTTGTTTATAACGGTTTGATTGCACGTCGCAACCAGGCACGCGAGGCATGGGCAACAATTGATACCCAATTAAAACGCAGATATGATTTAATTCCAAATTTGTTGGAATCTGTCAAAGGTGCGGCAAAACACGAAAAAGAAACTTTGAACGCGGTGATTACTGCGCGTAATGCGGCAATGTCTGCAACGGGCGCGGCGGATAAAAGTGTGGCTGAAAATGCTTTGTCTGGGGCATTGAAAAATATTTTTGCCTTGGCAGAAAGTTATCCAAATTTAAAGGCAAATGAAAATTTCTTGGAATTGCAACGGGAATTGACCGATACGGAAAATAAAATCCAGGCCACGCGTCAGTTTTATAATACTGTGGTTATGGGATTAAATACCGCGATTGAACAATTTCCAACAAATATAATTGCCAGAATGTTTGGTATATTGCCTGAAAAACTGTTTGAAATTGATGATGCCGAACGCAAGGCACCAAAGGTTCAGTTTTAATGTGTTAATTTGCCCCTTGGGAAAAAGGGGCGTTTTTATTGTATAAATACATTGACAAAATAGCTTTTTAGGCTATAATATGGTGTGTGTAATAATAAAAAAGGATAAATTATGAAAAATAACATTGTGCGTAAAGCCAAGCAAGTGAAGAGTGATATCGACCTTATAAATTGGCATTTAACGATTATTGATCAGCCTGATGCACGTGTGTCGGTGGTGAATGAGACACCTGTGACCAAGATTTATTCAATAAAATTCAAATCCTGTGGTGCAGAATGTGAAAAAAGTGTTGAATTTGATGGTAGTTTTGCGTATTTTTTTCAATCTGTTTATATTAGAAACTATGGTTTGCGTTTTATTGAATCAAGTGGCTATCTGGGTTGGAAATTGGGTGTTTTGAGAAAAGAATTAGATAAAAAAATCAAAGTCCAGGAAAAAGCCCAAACTCGTGCCATAAAAAAACAGCACAGGGCCCAGAAACGCGCGGAAACGATGATGAATTTGCGTAAAAAATTGGCAGAACGCGTATTTGGCGATAATTCTTTGTAAAAAAATACAGAAAATACTTGATTTTCGGGTAATTTTATTCTAATATATGCACCGCTGGGTAATCAGAACTGATTAAACGGCGGTGCTTTTTGGTCCCGCACGTGATAAGGATTCTGTTGAATATCTGGCACCCTAAAAACCAAAAAAATAAAAGGATAAATTATGGCAAGGGCTGGTGCAAAACGTAGCACACGTAAATTAAAAATTGCTCGTTCTTTGGGCGTAAATTTGTGGGGCCAGGCAAAATCCCCATTTAATAAACGTAAATATAAACCTGGACAACATGGTCCAACATCACGCGGTGGTAATAATTCTGCATACGCACAACAGATGCGTGCAAAACAAACATTAAAGGGTTATTACGGCAATATCGGCGAAAAGAAATTCCATAAATATTATGCCGAGGCTGACAATATGCGTGGTGACACACCAGATAATTTGATTGGCCTGCTTGAACGTCGTTTGGACGCGGTTGTGTATCGTGCAAAATTGGCGCCAACGGTTTTCTCGTCACGTCAATTGATTAACCATGGTCATATTATGGTTAATGGCAAACGTGTCAAGATTCCATCATATCGTGTAAATCCGGGTGATGTTATCACCGTCAGTGAAAAAGCAAAACAAATGCCATTGGTCGTATTGGCATTGGAATCTGGCGAACGCAATTTCTGTGATTATGTTAATGTGGATAGTGCAAACTTTACAGCGACATTTGTTCGTGTTCCTGCGTTTGCCGACGTTCCATATCCTGTTCAAATGTCACCAGAATTGGTCGTTGAATTCTATTCTCGTTAATAGATGGAAATGTATTTATAAAAACCGCCATTTGTGGCGGTTTTTTGTTTGTATATTTTTTATGCTTGCAAAATGCAGATAAATTTTTTTAACATACCAAACAGAATACAACGGGAGTTGTATTCGGGGCCTTCGAAAAGCCTTATAAACATGACCGATGCAAAATTTGCATTGTTATCCAAAAACCATGTGATAAATTTTCATGTGGATTGATATAACTAATTCAGGTTTTGCATCGATAGTTGCTCAATTTATCGATGCTTTTTTTATGCGCGATGTAAGTATTGAACAATAACTCCCAATGATTGACCCCTGGGCTGTTTTTGGCGGGGGTGCTGCATGCACGCAAAGGCATGTGGGATCATTGTCATGTTTTGATTTTTCGAACACCCCCGACCGCTTCCCGTTGCAGGCGGTATTTTTTGTGTTTTTTTTAACACAAAAAATCGCGTAAAGGGCAGAGCCCGAATACGCGCATCATTGGCGAATGCCAAGGATGATGTCATCCTGAGCAAGTGAGTCCAACTTGCGCGAAACGCAAAGCCGGACGAACGTAGCGTGAGGATCCAGGTTGATAAAAAGACCTGCGCAGCAGACAAATAAAAAAATGGGGAGAAAGAAAATGAAAAAACTGATTGCGTTTATATTAGGCATGTTTTTAACGATTTCTGCATTTGCAGGAACGTGCAATTACACAATCACCACAGGGGTATCAACCCAAAGTGGCACACCAACACCTGATAATCCGGTGGAAATTATCAGTACCGCCCAGGGTGATATAACATTGCGTTCTGTGGGCAATGTTGCTGACACATACGATGCAAATACCGGTATAATTACCCGTAACATTGGAATTGTATATTTGAAAGATGTTAACTGGGCTATGTCTGGCAAAGGCCTTGGCAGATTTTATAGTAATACATATTTTAAAACTATTCGCACAGCCGGCACAGGAGGTTTGTCTAATATATTTAATGTACATGAATTAGGGTCTGATTATGGTGATAATTCTTATACCGAAGGAAATTTGAATATGATGACCAGTGGATCATTTGTAAATTCAATATATGCAACATGGAATCTGGGAACCACGACATTGGAACAATTTCAAGCGATGTTAGAAAGCACAAATGCATATATATTGTATGTAATGGCAGAACCCACATATGAAAATGTTGGTAAAACATATACGTGTCATACATCTGGCACCGGTACCTGTAATAATATATGGAACCAAGAAACCGCTACACAGGGTAGAATGGTTTTTGCAGACAGTGGTTCGTTATCTTCTAATACATTTGATGCTGGATATTATCAAACTATACCTGTGACGGCCGGAAAGTTATACACAATAAGTGCATCGACTAGGGAAAACTGGACCAGTGTCTATGGATTCGCTTGGCTTGATTCGAATGAACAATATATATCTGGCGAAGTTTTTACAGGTAGTGTGCAAGTGGCAACTGCGCCAGCAAATGCGGCATATATAAAATTAGGAATTATGACAACTCGCCAACCTGATTTTAAATTGTGTGAAAGTGATCCAATCA
>Ga0247609_10003704_pt1 | contig 15420 bp, 15 predicted proteins | sample 172DNAGHGlowgp2_FD_193487 | JGI IMG/M metagenome (GOLD analysis project Ga0247609, IMG submission 193487) | Sheep rumen microbial communities from Palmerston North, Manawatu-Wanganui, New Zealand - 1728 DNA GHGlow gp2 | ecosystem: Host-associated > Mammals > Digestive system > Stomach > Rumen ...
CAATGCCCGATGATTTATGTTACGTCTACGGAAAATATTTTCATCAGTACTTGCACGACATGGAGCTTTGCCAAACGTTTGCTCGTCGTAACCGTGAACTTATTGCGAAGATTCTTTTGGGCAAGGCGGGCTTGACTGGTGGCGAGGCGTTCCATACGACACACAATTATATCGACGTGGAAGAACTCATCATTCGTAAAGGAGCGATTGCGGCGCACAAGGGCGAACGTGTTTTGATTCCGATAAATATGCGTGATGGTTCGGTTATGGCAGTCGGCAAGGGCAATGCTGATTGGAATTACTCGGCTCCACACGGCGCAGGGCGTATCATGTCACGTAGCGAGGCTAAGGCTCAACTCAGCCTCAACGACTACAAAGAATCAATGGCGGGCATTTACACAACCTCAATCAGTGAAGGAACTTTGGACGAATCCCCGCAAGCTTATAAAACCCTCGACGACATCATTGACGTTATCGGCGACACGGTGGAGATTGTCGACGTGATGAAGCCCGTTTACAACTTCAAAGCCGAAGACTAAACCTAATGCAAAACAAAAACCCTCCGTCAACATGGCAGAGGGTCTTTTTAATGCGCGAACGTTAAGCATTTGACTTGAGGAATTTATCAAGCGTCTTGGTCATGACTTTCATATTGGGGAGCTGACCTGTGAACAGCCGATAAGATTCTTGACCTTGAAGCAAAAGCATTGACAGCCCATTAAGCGTTGGATAACCAAGTTCCTTTGCTGTCTTTAGTAATTTCGTTTCAGCGGGGTTATAAATTATGTCGTAGACAAGGGCACCTTCCGGCAAAAGTTTTAAATCAATGGGCGGCATGTCGTCGACATTCGGGAACATTCCAAGCGGCGTCGTGTTAATTAAGATGTCCGCTGACTGCATAAGCTCCTTGAAATCGTCCGAATTCCAATCAAGCCCTTCAACATGTCCATAAGATAAGAAGTCGTTCGCCAACGCCTGAGCCTTAATCGGATTGCGTGCACCTATCGTAATACATTCCGCCCGCTTTTTACACAAGCCCCATAAGACTGCACGAGCCGCCCCGCCTGCGCCTAAGATAATCGCGTTGCAACCTTCCGGCAAGAAATCAGCTTCAGCAAGAGCAGCAAGAATGCCAACCACGTCCGTATTGTAACCAGTCAACATGCCGCCATCATTGACGACAGTATTAACCGCGCCGATAACCATTGCATCCGAATCAATCGCGTCGAGATACTTTAAAATATTCGTCTTGTGCGGAATAGTCACGTTGAAGCCGCGAAAGTCCAAGCCCCTTAGCCCTTCGACAGCAAAATAAAGTTTAGCGGAGTGAACCTGCAAATGAATGTAGCTGTAGTTCGTGAAGCCCGCCGCCTTGAATGCTGCCTTGTATATTTGCGGCGACAATGAATGCCCGACAGGATAGCCCAAGATACCAAAGTTTTTTATCTCTAAAGAAACCATTTAGAAGCTCCTCTCGTTTTCAAATTAATTTCGGCGTAATTTTAGCACGCGACTTGACGCAAGGCAACACAGCGGAATTAGGTAAAGATAGCACGCGGCGAGAATTGAAACTTTCGGGGCGTTGATGAGTGTTAGGGGAATCACGACGGATATTGACCAAGGGATAAGCGGTGAAATCACTACAGCGGAATTTTCAATGTCAATCGCGAAAACATCTGCGCGGCTCTCGACTTTATTGCAAAGCTGATGAGTTAGCATTATCGCAAGTGTTTGGTTGCAAGCTATCATGCTCGTAATAATCGCCGCAATCAACACGCTCGCGAACTGAGAAAATTTTTTGCCAAGACGAATCATCAAGCTCTGCAGTCTATTAAGAAATCCCGTTGCCTGAAATATTCCCGCGTAACAACTCGACAAGCCGACAATCGCCATGACGTTTAGCATAGAAAGAATTCCGCCGCCACTCATAATCTTTGCAAGCTCCGTGTCGTGTGGATAGTAGCCAAGCAGGGCAATCGTTAGTAACTCATTGAACGCCGCACCTTGAATGCCAATCGACACCGCCGCACATGCTAAGATACTCGCAAGCATCATCAGCTGAACTCTAAGCCTAAACAATGACAACACGACGATTAAAACTGCTGGGATTAAGACAAGTGGTCTAAGGTCGAAGTTGCTAGCGAAAATTTCTTTGGCGTTGACTGTTGATTGACCTTCGCCGACAAAAAATATTCCCGCGATGAGATAGAAGACGCTTGCTAATGTCAGCGGGATTATTGACGTGCGAATCATGCCGACGAGATTTTTATAAATATCTGTACGTGTTAGCGTCGCTACGAGTAATGCGCTTGTAGACATCGGCGAACATCTATCACCTAAGTAACAGCCCGATAAGATTGCGCCACCCGTCAGCCACACCGGCACGCCTAAGCTATCAGCTATCGCCGCGCAGATAATGCCCATTGTCGCGCCTGTACCAAATACAGTGCCAGTCAACGTTGAGATTAGTCCGCAAAGCCAGAATGTCATCAACAATATTATCGCAGGCGTGAAGAAGTCCGACGTATAAAAAATTATCGCAGGGATGACGCCCGCCGCTCGCCAATACGCCGTGATTATTCCAATTAGCATTAACGTTATCAATATCGGTTTGATCGTTCCTACTCCAGCCTTCCACATCTTAAAAATTTTTCGCGGAGTGTGTCCTTGCTCGTGAGCGTAGAAAGAAAAAATCATCAGCCCGAAGACTAGCGCGAATAAAATCGATGCGTCTGCCACTATGCAAACCAACAATGCGGCGACGAACATTCCCAGTAAAATTATTTCTGTCATGGCGAACCTCCTTAAAAAAATTTTACCATAGAGCGTCAAGCTGTGCTATAATTCGTTTGAAGGCTGATAACAAAAGCTTATAAAAAATTATAAATCGTTGTTGACTTTTAGAAAGTGTGGTGGAAATGCTAAAGTCGTTTAAGGTTATGTTAGTGCCAAGCAATCACCAACGAACGCGATTATTCCAGTTTGCAGGAACAGCACGCTTTGCTTACAACTGGGCATTGCGCAGGGAGATTGACGCACACTCAGCCGGCGAAAAATTCATCAGCAACTTTGACTTACGCAAAGAATTTACCATGCTTAGAAACTCCACTGAATATGTGTGGCTTAGGACGATTTCAAACAATGTAACGAAACAGGCTATAAAAGATTGTGTCGACGCTTACCAAAGATTTTTCAAGCACCAAAGCGAGCGACCGATATTTAAGAGCAAACGCCGCGGCGATTTCAGCTTTTATCAGGACACGGACAAAATCCGAATCACAGCAACGCACGTTAAACTTGAGGCAATCGCAACGAGCAAAAAGCGCAATAAACAACAGCTGAATTGGATACGACTTGCCGAGCATGAACGAATTCCCGTTGGCGTTAAGTACAAAGAACCGCGAATTACGTTCGACGGGCTGAACTGGTTTATCAGCGTGGCGATTGAATTTGAACCTGAAAAAATTCAAGCCGACGGCGAACCGCTTGGCATTGATTTGGGCATAAAAAATTTGTCAACGTGCTCCGACGGCACCATTTATCCGAATATCAACCGAACAAAAACGGTTAGACGACTGAAGAAGAAACAGCGCAGGTTGCAACGCTCCATCTCGCGTAAATACGAGATAAATAACACGAAAGGAGAACGTTACTCGAAGACGCGCAACATTATAAAGAGCGAACGAAAACTTTTACGGCTTCATCACCGATTGGCGAACCTTCGACAAAATTATCGACACCAAATCACGAGCGCGATTATCGGACGAAAACCAAGTTCAATAGTGCTTGAGGATTTGAATGTGCGCGGCATGATGTCGAATCGGCACTTAGCTAAGGCAGTTCAGGAGCAAGGTTTTTATGAGTTTCGGCGACAGATTGAGTACAAGGCTCAATGGGCAGGAATAACCGTTATGGTTGCTGATAGATTCTATCCAAGTTCAAAGACATGCATTGCTTGCGGGCATGTGAAGAAAGATTTGCGTTTGTCCGAGCGGATTTATCATTGTGAGAATTGCGGCAATGAGATTGACCGTGACTTGCAAGCGGCGATAAATCTCAAGCGATACGCAAGCTGATTGGTTGAAATCTACCCGTTCGTTAGCGGGAAAGTTAAGCCTGTGGAGCGTTGAAAAAACGCAAGTAGCCTCGGCAAAAGCGGACGCGTTGAAGCAGGAATGGGACGTAAAGTTTTTTATAACTTTTTATAAGTTCTCAGTAACGGAAGTTAAGCCTGTGGAGCGTCGAAAAAACGTTAGTAGCCTCGGCAAAAGCGGACGTATTGAAGTAGGAATGGGACGTAAAAGTTTATAACTTTTTTATAAGTTCTCAGTAACGGTGATTCAATGTATAAGCTCTTAGCGTTAGACATGGACGGGACAGTTTTAAATTCGGAAAAGAAAATTACTCCGCGAACGAAGCTTGCCATTGATGATTTGATAAGTCGTGGCGTTTATGTCGTGGTCAGCACCGGACGCAACTTAGCCGAGCTTGCCGACTACCGCGAAGACTTCAAAGCGATGAATTACGGCATCATGATAAGCGGCGGAATGATTTATGATTTCTTCAACGACAAGCCAATTAAAGTTCACGCCGTCGACGAGGAGACGATTTATAAGCTGATTGATTTGGGGCTTGAGGAACGGGCGATGATTCATCTGCACACAGTTAAACAATCCATTGCTCGCGAAGAAGATATTCAGAACATGGCGGCGTTCGGCATGGGCATTTATCAGGACATGTTCAGCAGATATTGCCAACGTTGCGACGACTGCAAGGAATATGTTCACGCTCACCCCGGCGAAGTCATCAAGGTTAATCTCTATCACCGCAACAAAAAATCTCGCGACAGAAACTTTGCACGCATTGAGCCTTTGAACTTGTCGATAAGTTATGCAGAGGCTTTTAATTTGGAAATGTCACCCGCCAATATTACTAAGGCATCGGGGCTTGTGGAGTTGTGTGCGTTCTTGAAGATTGACTTAAGCGAATCCGTTGCGATTGGCGACGCCGATAACGACAGGGAAATTTTACAAACGGCGGGGCTTGATGTAGCTATGGGCAATGCCTCCGACGAAATAAAAAAGCTTGCCGACTTCGTGACGTTAGACAATGATAATGACGGCGTCGCGTTTGCTATAGAAAAAATATTTAACGCATGATATAATTGACGCGTGGGAAAATTTTTGAGTGTTAAGGGGGAATTTAAATGGCATTCAACGTGGAGCAATTCAAAGACATTTTGGCAGAGTTCACAATCGACACGGAACGCCTTCAGACAATCGCGGCGAGTTTCCGTCAAGATTTGCAAATCGGATTGCGTGACGTAAGTCAATCGTCGATGCGTATGCTCAAGTCTTACGTGGGACTTCCGAGCGGCAAAGAGACGGGCGAATATCTTGCGTTGGACTTCGGCGGCACTAATGTTCGTGTCTTCAAGATTCGTCTCGACGGCGATGGTAAGTTTGAAATTATTAAACGCGTCGGGCGTCCGCTGATTGTGCCCGGCGAATACGATTACATTTGCAAAGACGCCACCGCTGAGCAGATGTTTGACTTTATCGCCGAGCTTATTGATGAGGCTATCGACGGCGACCACGAGACTAAATATTATCTTGGTCACACGTTTTCTTTCCCGTCGACTCAGGACAACCTTTATAATGCGCGGCTCATCATTTGGACTAAGGAATTTGCAACGCAGGGCGTCGAAGGTCAAGTAGCTAATGATTTGCTTGTCGAGGCTCTCAAACGTCGTGGCGCAGGTAATGTCGAACCCGTTGCCGTCCTTAATGATACTGTTGCAGTCTTGCTTAGTGCAGCTTACAAGACGCCCGACACGTTCATTGGCTCCATCTATGCGACGGGTCACAACACTTGCTACCTTGAATCTAGCATTCACGATCCTAACGGCGTCGGCTTGGGCGGCATGATTCTTAACCTTGAGTGCGGCAACTTCATGAAGCTTATCCCGAATCGTTTCGATAAGGAATACGACGAACACTCCGAAAAACCCGGCGAGCAACGTTTCGAGAAAATGGTTTCCGGTCGTTACATGGGCGAGCTTTTGGGCATGGCGATTGCTGAACTCTTAGGCGAGAAGGGCAAAAAATACGGCTTAACATCTATTGATATGTCGATGATGATTCTTGATGAGTCGGAGAACCTCCATAGGGCGTCGGATATTCTCATGGCTAAGGTTGGTCGTGAATTAGAGCTTGACGACGTTAAGAAAGTTCGCGAGCTTGTCAAGGCGATTATAATTCGTTCAGCGAGATTGGTTGCGGCGTCGTTCGTAGCGATTATTTGGCAACGCGCAGGGCATGGAGAGATTGTTCGTCAGCATGTGGCGGTTGATGGCTCCGTTTATGAGAAAATGCCGCTTGCCAAAGAAAATATCGTTAAGGCAATGGCTGAACTCCTTGAAGATGATGCCGATAAGGTCGACACAATTCTTGATAACGGCGGCTCTGGATTAGGTGCGGCAATCGCGGCGGCTATGGCTGTAAACAAAAATTGATAATCAAGCTCCCGTAGTTTAGTTGGATACATATGAAATTAATAGCGGCAAGATCAATTAAAAAAGGTCTTGCCGTTTTACGTCCCCAATCTGCTTAAGTATGCAAAACAAAATGATTGGTGAGCCGAGCCAGTGAGTAGAATATCCTTGAAATAATCGAAAAACTTTTTTACTGAAGAGATTGACCTATATATAATTCATTTCGTACAATTTATTATCTTTAATTTGTAAGGAGAAGTTTGGAATGATTAATCTTGTTATTTCAATTCCTGTGCACGAGAAAGCTGAGATAGTAATTGATCAAATCGTAAATCTTAAGCACTATTGTCCGACGTCCGCTATCGTTATACACATAAGCAACAGTTTTAATTGGAAAGACAGCCTCCTCAACGAAGAAGAATTTTTATCTGTCATACAATCGTTTGAAAATGTCTTCGTCAACCCTACACGATTGAACACGGCTAGAGCCGAAATTATTCATACTCACATATCGAATTTCGAGTACATCACACAAATCTTAGACTTTGAGTATTTCGGAATGAACGCAAGCAATGAATTGTTCGTAAGACCCATGCCACCGATAAAAGATTGCGATTTATGCGCCTGTATAGATGGCATTTTAAAATTCCTAAAATCGGATTATTGGTATGGAAGACTTCTCAAGGACGAATATATTTACAAGCTTGTAGATTATCTTGGAAACACAATAGATGACGTGTGTAAATCTCAAATTGAAGGCTCTTTTTATCGTAAGCGGCTTTTCCAACAAATCATTGACGTGATTAATAAAATTTACTCCTATAAAGATACCTCAAACCAAGACAGAATCGTTTATCCGCGTGAAGAATTTTACTTCTCGACCGTCGCTCACCTTTTGAATAAGACGGCACATTTTAAGGTTCGCCAGCCAAATTATACATGCGTTTTTTGGGAGAATAAGATGTACTTGCCGACTACTGAGCAAATCATGAACATTGTACAAGGCAAAATGGACGGAAGATATTCTATTAAAAGAGTCTTGCGCGATATTAATGATCCTGTACGTGTGCAAATCGGCACTGAGATTGGTAATTATCGAGAGCAAGTTATCGATTTAATAATAAATGCCAAAGGAAATCGTTCTTTGCTTAGTTATTCCATAGCTAAAGATGTTCCTTTGATTGATATAAATGATTTTGCAAACCGTTTCTCTTCTGGTTACTCCATAGACATGGATATTACCAAAGTAAAGCTTAATACCTCCCCCCACCTAGCAAGTCCCTTTATAAAGGTTTTGATTTTCGTTTCGGGTAAAGATCGTAGCAATTTGAAACCAGCTCTTAACAGATTGGCGCAACTCTATCCAGATAAAGAGCTTAAAGTTATCGGCTCGGCTGGCGTCTATCCTATTGATGATGTTCCTCGCTTTCAAACGAACGATATTCCCAAACAAGAGGTGGATTTTATTGTGGTCACGGGCGGCAGTGTCGATATAAACGGTCCTGCTCCTAACGTTCACTTTGGCGACGTGCTTGCTCAATTAAAAGCCTTAAACGTCCCTGAAGACAAAATTATTTTAGACAGAGTGCTTGCCGTTCCTGGCTTTACCTTCGACAAGTATAGACAGCTAAAGGAAGCTCGCCCAACGATTTTCACTATGAATTGTTTTGGCGGCGTGCTCTATCATCGTTTCGGATTGCCGTTCTATTCGCCAATGATAAATATGTTTACCGACGATAAAAGCATGATGAATTTTTTGCGCGACCCGATTAATCACATGAATACGGAATTGCGCTTCCAAAAGAATTCGGAATGGAAAGATGGCGGTCATTATTTTCCGATTTTTTCTCTGGGAGATGATGTCTTTTTGTACATGAATCATTACGGGAAACTTGGTGCCGATTTTGCAAAGGCTAAGTGGAACGAGCGTAAGCAGAGAATAAATTGGGATAACGTTATTCCATTCTTTTACACTTCTAGTCTTGAACTGCTCGAAGAATTTGACGCGTTGCCCTTTGATAAAAAGTTCTGCTTTGTGCCGTTTCTTTCGGACAAGAATTCAGCTGTTTATTTGGATCCTAAGCTTGATCTCGCGCCCAACGGTGAGAAAAGACCTTTATGGGATTTAGTCAATCGTTTTGGCTTGGGATACAATAATTACAACTACGATTTGTGGGATATGCTTCTGTACGGAAGAAAATCAACTTATTAAGAGGAGTGAATCATTTGCCTAAAATACATTTAGTCATGCCAATGGCGGGCGGCGGAAGTCGTTTTAGTCAAGGAGGCTTTGAAGTTCCCAAACCGTTGATTGAGCTTCAAGGCAAACCGTTTTTCTATTGGGCGACGCAATCGATTCTTCGCGATATAAAATGTATTGACGTTACTTTTGTCGTCCTTGAACAACACGTCAAGCAATGGAATATCGACGTCGTGATAAAAAGTTTCTATCCCGATGCCAAGATAATTACTGTCCCCAAAGTCTTGCCTGGCGCAGTATGCACTTGTCTCAAAGGTATTGAAAACATTGGCGATAATCTTCCCGTCATCTTCAACGACTGCGACCACATGTTTTCCTGCAGTGCTTTGGCTAATCGACTCTACAAACAGATGATTGATTTCGACGGCGCATTGATTACCTTTAAATCCGACGCCGCGCAGTTCAGCTACGTTAAATATGATGCGGGCGGTAATATAATTGGCACGGTCGAAAAGCAGGTTGTGAGCAATCGCGCTATATGTGGCGCTTATTTTTTTGCCAACGCCGAATTATTCCGTACCATGTCCGAGCGATATTTCGAGACCTGCCAATACAAAGAGTATTTTGTTTCTGGCGTGTACAACGAACTTTGCAAGGCGGGCAAAAAGGTTTCTGCCTTCCAGACGGATTTTTATCTGTCGTTCGGCACGCCAGAGGAATATGCGCTTGCAAAACTTTCCCCTTATCTATACGAAATTTTAAAACGAGAACGTGATAAATGATTACGAGCTCAATCACATATCTAAAAGGTCATTCAGGTTGCAAAATCTTTTTGATAGAAAACACAGACCAAGGTAGCATTGTCAGAAAGATTTCTAAAGACCTCGCCTATAATGAGCGGTTGAAGTTGCAATGCGAAAAACAAAATTGTTTTCAAGCTCCTATAGCGGCAATTCACGCTCCAAAAATTTTATCTTGCGGCGTCAATAGTGACGGTCACTTCTTTTTTGATATGGAATATATAAGAGGTAAAACTCTATCCGAACATTTACGAGACATTGATGACAATGAGATTGCTAACGTCGTTAATAAGCTTGCTTTTTCATTGAAGTATTCAAGCAACGAGGCTAACGGGCTTGTCCAAAAAATTTTCATCGCAAAAATAAATTCTCTTAGCCAAAAAATCAATGTTCCTTTGGCACGCGAAGCACTAGATTTTCTAGCAGACTATGATTGGAAAAATTTCCCGCAGAGCCCCTGTCATGGCGATTTTACGACAGAAAATATAATTGTTAGCAACGGAGAAATTTATTTTATAGATTTTCTGGACTCATTCTACGACAGTTTTATTTTAGATTTCGCAGACTTGCTCCAAGACGTTCAACTTTTGTGGCACTACCGCTTTGAAGAGTTAAACACGAAGACAAAGCGTAACTTAAAATTGTTCGGAGAGCTTTTGCTTGAGAAGATAACAGCTCACAATATCGCCTTGCGTGATTTATATTGCGCTTTGCTACTGAAATTGATAAGGATTTATCCTTACGTTAAAGACTCGGCGACGGCTGATTTTCTGGATAAAAATATTAAAAGCCTCTTGCACCTTGTTAAAACACTTTGAAAGGAATCGCTTTCCATGAAAAAATATAATTTGGCTTTATTCGATTTGGACGGCACCTTGTTTGATACCAACGAGGTCAACTATCGCGCTTACAAGAAGGCAGTGGAGTCATTCGGCTTTAAATTCGAGCACGCTTTTTGGTACAGTAATTGTATCGGCAGGCGCTACAAAGATTTTCTTGCTGACATGGGTATCACCGACGCAAAAATTCTCAAAGACATTCACCAGCTTAAGAAAGATTGCTACAGAAATTATCTGCCTTACGCTAAGGAGAATAGGCATTTGTTCGAACTGATAGCTTTGATAAAGCCGTATTATCATGTCGCGCTTGTCACCACCGCTTCTAAAGCAAACGTCGAAGATATTTTGCGAACGTTCAATCGTACAGAAACTTTCGATAAGATTTTTACTCAAGAGGACGTGTCGAAGATGAAACCCGATCCTGAATGCTACTTGAAGGCAATGGATTATTTTAAAGTGGTGCCAGCGAATACGATTATCTTTGAAGACTCCGAAGTAGGTTTATTAGCAGCAGAACGAAGCGGCGCATTTTATTATAAAGTCTTCAAATTCAATGCAAGAAGTTAGAAACTACTTTTTTATTGATTTAAGATGCCGTCTTTGATAGAATGCCTCCGAAAATCTTTTAGGAGGTAATTTTTTTGCTTGATATGAAATTTGTACGCGACAATCTCGATTTGGTCCGCGTAATGCTTAAAAATCGGAACAACAACCTGAGTTTGGATAATTTTTCCCAACTCGAACAACGTAGACGCGCAATCTTAGTCGAGACCGAACAACTTAAGGCTCAACGCAACTCCACCTCAAAAAAAATAGGCGCAATGAAAAAATCCGGCGAAGATACCGAAAAAATCTCCGCCGAAGTCCGCGAAATCGGTAAAAAAATCTCTGAACTCGATTCTGAGCTTAAAAACGTCGAAATTTCTCTGCGCGATCTGCTTTTGCACATTCCTAACGTTCCTGATGACTCTGTGCCCGTCGGAAAGGACGATTCGCAAAATCCTGAGGTTCGCAAGTGGGGTTCGCCCAAAATTTTCGACTTCGAGCCGAAAAATCACTGGGATATTGGTACAAATCTTAATATTTTCGACTTTGAACGCGCTGGCAAGGTCACGGGCGCAAGATTTACCTTTTATCGCGGTCTCGGTGCAAGATTGGAACGCGCTTGCATCAATTTTATGATGGATTTGCACTCAAATAAGCACGGTTACACCGAAATGCTCGCTCCGTACATTGTAAATCGCGAAAGTATGATTGGAACCGGTCAATTACCCAAATTCGCCGAAGATATGTTCAAAATCGAGGGTTTAGACTATTTTTTAGTCCCGACTGCCGAAGTTCCTATGACAAACTTTCATCGCGACGAAATTTTAGCCGCTGAAACGCTTCCAGAGTATTTTTCTTGCTACACGGCGTGTTTTAGGGCTGAGGCGGGGGCTGCTGGGCGTGATACTCGCGGTTTAATCCGTCAACATCAGTTTAACAAGGTCGAATTGATTAAATTTACTAAGCCTGAGGACTCTTGGAACGAATTAGAGAGCATGGTTGACGCCGCCGAAGACGTTTTGCGCCTTTTGGAGCTTCCTTACCGCGTTGTTTTGCTTTGTACCGGCGATATGAGCTTTACTTCCGCTAAAACTTACGATATTGAGGTTTGGATGCCCGCGCAAGGCAAATATCGTGAAATTTCTTCCTGTTCTAACTGCACTGACTATCAAGCACGCCGCGCAAATATAAAATTCCGCCGCGATAACAAGTCTAAGCCCGAATTTGTGCACACTTTGAACGGTTCTGGCATTGCTGTAGGTCGAACTGTCGCCGCGATACTCGAAAATTACCAGCAAGCTGACGGTTCAGTCAAAATTCCTAAAAATCTCGTGCCTTACATGGGTGTTGAGGAGATTCGCGCATGATTTTTATGTTTTTCGCCCCAATCACACATCTTATCCAGTAAAGGTATCAAAGATTTGCCCGTTTCAGTCAAAGAGTACTCAACTTTCAGCGGAAGTTGGTCGTACTCTTTTCTTTTTATCAAATTATCAGCCTCAAGCTCCTTTAACGTCCGATTCAGCATGAAAAAAGAGATTTCGCCGATGTATCGCTTCATTTCTCCGAATCTCACAACGCCAAACTCCATTAAAGCGTACAAAACGTGCATTTTATACTTGCCCTTAATCAATTTCAGTGTGTAAGCCAAGCCCGTGTCCTTGAAACTCTCATTTGATATGCATTTTTCCATTTCAATCGCCTCTAATAAGATTCTGCGTACTTTTCAAGAAAAATTTTTGTGTTATTATATCACAGAGCATAAATTTTAGGAGAGTGAATCACTTGAGCAGAAAAGTTATCGTTTTGAATGGCAGTCCGCGTCTTAAAGGCAATACTTCAGCACTTATCAACGAATTTGCTCGCGGCGCACGTGAATTTGACTGCGAAGTCACTATTTTTAACCTTGACAAGATGAATATTCACGGTTGCAAAGGTTGTTTCGGCGGCGGAAAGAATTTTGATAGCCCTTGCGTGCAAAAAGACGACATGGAAAAGATTTATCCCGCTTATCGCGCCGCTGATGTCGTAGTTTTAGCCACTCCGCTCTATTATTGGCACTTCAGCGGGCAAATTCGCACGGCTTTTGACAGATTGTTCGCCGTTGCCGAATGCGACCCCAATTATCGCAATCCGAAGAAAGAATCCGTGCTTTTAATGGCGGCAGAAGGCTACGGATTCGATGACGCGCTCCAATATTATCAAAATTTGATGAAGCACCTCGGCTGGACTGAACGCGGACACGTTTTGGCGGGCGGAGTGATGAAAATCGGCGACATTAACGGGCACAAGGAACTAAATGACGCTTACGAACTCGGAAAAGCCGTCGCAAAAGGTAATTCCCTTTGAAAAGCTCTTTTGGCGGAAGCCGCAAGGTTCAAATTCCTAATCAATTACGGTTTTAACTCACTGAGGAGGAAATTTTTATGACAATCAAGGATTACGAGGACATTCGCAAGGTCGCGCAACTTTATATCGACGGCGGCAACGGTGATAGCTCAATTATGAAGCCCGCTTTCCACAAAAACGCCACGATTAACGGCGAACCCATTCAAACGCTCTTCGACGGCGTCGATAAAGCCGGAAAAACTAATTCGCGGGCAATTGTCGACGTTCTCGACGCTATAAACGATGTTGCGGCGATTAGAATCACTATGGAAGATTGGCACGGGCATAATTTCATTGATTATCATCTCCTGCAGAAGGGCGCGGACGGTTGGAAGATTATGGCGAAGGTTTTTACTGAAACTAAGTAATGAAATAGACTTTTTTAAAGACCTATCGAGGACTTCACGGCGACTTTGTCAAAATCCAATATATTGGATTTGGTACTTTGCACTTTCAAACGGGTAAAATTTTTGAGTTTGAGACTTCAGAACGAGTTTCAAACTCTTTTTTGTGTTAAAATCGGTTCGGAGGTGTCTTCATGAAGAAATTTTTGGATTTAACGCTCGTGATTCTGTTTTTCGCGTGCTTGGCAAGTAATTTTCTGCCCGCGCAGGTTCATCAGGCTCTCGGATTGATTTTTTATCGCGCTAATCGTCGTTCACAACGTCTTGAACCGAAATTTTTACCGCGCAGGCTTCAATTGGCGCAGAATTTTTAATCAGACAACGATATTTCTGTTCGCGAGCGGAATTTTAGCGATTTTAATCAGCGGTGCGGCATTGGCAGATTATTTTCAAGCTCCAAATGTAAATTGGCGGTCGATTCACTTAGGCGCGGCGATTTTTTCTACTATTTTTCTGATGATTCACTTGCTGAGGCACATTCGCGGCAAAAAATTATACGTCGCAACAGCATTGGCATTTATTTTGGCGTTCGGAGCGATTTTTGGGCTTCCATACGTCGACAGGTGGTTTCATATCGTAAAAATTGATAAAAACATTCTGCGCGGCGAAAAATTAGCTGTCGAAGACAAAATTTTAATAGTTTACTTCAGTAGAGTTGGAAATACTGATTTTCTTGCCGAAGTTGACGCGGTATCTGGCGCATCGCTGATGATTGACGACAAAAAAATAATCGGCAACGCGCAGATGATTGCCAAATTGGTTCAAAGCATTGTTGGCGGTGAAATTTTTGCCATTCAGACTGAAAAAACTTATCCCGCAGATTATTCAGAGACTACAAAGGTTGCCAAGGCTGAATTTGACGCAAATGAACTGCCGAAACTAAAAAATTTACCCGCCGTAGAGAATTACGATAAAATTATTCTGATATATCCGTTGTGGTGGAGCGATTTACCTAAAGCGGTCGAAAATTTCTTGCTAACAGCAGAATTTAAGGGCAAAATCTATCCGATAGTGACGCATGGCGGCGGAGGATTAGGAAAAAGTATCGATACGCTGAAAAAATATGCCGAAATAGGCGAGCCGCTAGAAATTTATTCGAGTGATATTCCGTCGTCGCGAAAAATAATTTTTGAGTGGCTAAGAGGTTTAAAAATTTGTCGTGAAGGTGTAGAATAGGCGCGTTTGAAAATTAAAGGCAAAGGAGCAAGAAAAAATGCCGGTAATGGAATATCTGGAGCGCAATGCGGCACTTTACGGCGATGAAGTTGCGCTTGTTGAATTAAATCCTGCTGTAGCTGACGGACGGCGCATGAGTTGGAAAGAATTCAGCTTAATTGAGTCAAACACGTTCGCTCCGTATCGTCGAGAGATAACTTGGCGGGTTTTCGACGAAAAAGCGAACCGTTGCGCGAATTTACTGATAGAACGCGGGGTTCGGAAGGGCGATAAGGTCGCAATTTTAATGTATAATTGCCTGGAGTGGCTGCCGATATATTTTGGGGTGCTGAAATCGGGCGCAATCGCGGTTCCGTTCAATTTTCGCTACGATGCGGCGGAAATTTTGTATTGCGCGGAGCTAGCGGAGGTCGATGTAATAATTTTCGGACCGGAATTCATTGGACGCATTGAAACGAACGCGGAAAGGCTATCGAAAGGGCGACTTTTGATATATGTAGGCGATAATTGTCCGAGTTTCGCGGAGAGTTATCACATAATGGTAGATGATTGCTCAAGTTTAAAGCCAATGGTG
>Ga0247609_10003707_pt1 | contig 15408 bp, 15 predicted proteins | sample 172DNAGHGlowgp2_FD_193487 | JGI IMG/M metagenome (GOLD analysis project Ga0247609, IMG submission 193487) | Sheep rumen microbial communities from Palmerston North, Manawatu-Wanganui, New Zealand - 1728 DNA GHGlow gp2 | ecosystem: Host-associated > Mammals > Digestive system > Stomach > Rumen ...
AATACTACCTGTACCTGTTTCATAGGCTTCGCGGATACCACTTTTGCCTAAAATAATAGCACCAGTTGGGAAGTCTGGACCTTTAACGTATTCCATTAATTCATCAACAGTGATTTCTGGGTTTCTAGCAATAGCAATGACACCATCGATAACTTCACCTAAGTTGTGTGGTGGGATATTAGTGGCCATACCAACAGCAATACCACTAGAACCATTGACTAATAAGTTAGGAATTCTAGAAGGTAAAACAGTAGGTTCTTGGTCAACACCATCATAGTTATCCATGAAATCAACGACATCACAGTTGATATCTCTGACCATTTCTAACGCTAATTTAGCCATACGGGCTTCGGTATATCTATAAGCAGCTGGTTCATCACCATCAACAGAACCAAAGTTACCATGACCTTCAACGAGAGTATATCTCATAGCAAATGGTTGAGCTAATCTAACTAAAGCACCATAGATTGCAGAGTCACCGTGAGGGTGATATTTACCCATAACGTCACCGACGATACGAGCGCACTTTTTAAATGGTTTATCAGGTGTATTACCTGTTTCAGACATAGAATAAACGATTCTTCTATGAACTGGTTTCATACCATCTCTGACATCAGGAATGGCACGAGCGACGATAACACTCATTGCGTAATCAAGGAAGGATTCTTTGACTAATGGGACTGTATCAACATCGGTTAAACCGGCGACAATACCAGATTCGAGTTCTTGTTCTTCTTCAGGAGAAACTTCAACTTCTTCTTCGTCGTTAGTTTCTTCTTCTAAGACTTTGTTTTCTTCATCTAATAACATACTAGTAAGCTCCTTTCTTTATTACACGTCGAGATTCTTCACGAACTTAGCGTTAGCGTGAATGAATTCTTTTCTTGGATCAACGTTGTCACCCATCAAATCTGTAAAGATTTGTTCAGCGGCAATCGCATCGTTAAGAGTAACTCTAATCATCTTACGATTGGCTGGGTCCATGGTTGTTTCCCATAATTGTTCGGCATCCATTTCACCAAGACCTTTATATCTTTGGAATGGATAGCCTGGTTTTAATTTAAGTTTGGTTTTAATTATTTCTAATTGTTCATCATTGTAGGCGTAATATTGCTTACCATGATATTCAACTTTATATAAAGGAGGTTGAGCGATATAAACATAGCCTTCATTGATTAAAGGACGCATAAATCTATAGAAGAAAGTTAATAATAAGATACGGATGTGACTACCATCGACATCAGCATCGGTCATAATTACAATTTTGTGATATCTAATCTTAGAGGTATCGAATTCTGGATCAATGCCACCACCGATAGCAGTAATCATATTACCGATTTCAGCATTAGCAAAAATACGTTTTGCTTGCGCTTTTTCAACGTTTAAGATTTTGCCACGTAATGGAAGAATAGCTTGTGTTTCTCTATTTCTACCATTCTTAGCACTACCACCAGCGGAGTTACCTTCGACGATATACAATTCACATTCTTCTGGTTTTTTGCTAGAGCAGTCCGCTAACTTACCTGGAAGAGTAGTAAGATCAAGACCACCTTTGCGTCTAGCTTCTTCTCTCGCTTTACGAGCGGCTAAACGAGCGTTAGCTGCACCGATAATCTTCTCCATGATTGTACGGGCAAGCTTTGGATCTTCTAAGAAGAATCTATTTAATTGATCACCAACGATTTGAGAGACAATCTTTCTAACTTCGGAGTTGCCTAATTTGGTTTTGGTTTGACCTTCAAATTGTGGATTTGGGTGTTTGACAGAAATAACACATGTTAAACCTTCGGTAATGTCATCATATGTTAAATCGTCTTCACCATCTTTTAAGAATTTATTTTGACGAGCGTAGTTATTAACCACTCTTCTCATTGCATCTCTAAAACCTGTTTCATGCATACCACCTTCATGGGTATGGACATTGTTACAGAAAGAGAAGATGTTTGAGGAGTAGCCATCATCATATTGCATAGCGATTTCTGCATACACGTGTGCTTCGTTTCCACTTGCTAATGTAATTGGAGCGGTACCTTCACAATAGATAACATCATCAAATAATTTAGTTTTGTGATTGTTGATGAATAAGACGTATTCTTTAATACCACCTTTGTAGCAGAATTCTTCTCTAACTAACTCTGGATTTCTAGCATCTTCAACGATGATTCTAATGCCTCTATTTAAGTAGGCAACTTGTCTCATTCTGTCACGAATGATTGTGTAATCGTAAGTTGTGGTATCAGTGAAGATTTCTGGGTCTGGTTTAAATGTAACGGTTGTACCATTAGCTTTTGGATCACAATCACCAATTCTCTTTAAGTGTTCAACGATTTTACCACCATTAACGAATTTGATGTAGTAAATACCACCATCTTTATGGACGGTAACTTCACACCATTCGGATAAGGCATTAACAACAGATGCACCAACACCGTGTAAACCACCAGATACTTTATAACCGCCACCTTCGCCGAATTTACCACCGGCGTGTAAGACGGTATAAACAGTTTCAACACCGGTTAAACCGGATTTTTTCACCACGTCAACTGGAATACCACGACCATTATCGATAACTGTAATGGTATTGCCTGGATTAATGGTGACTTTCACTTCTGTACAGTAACCCGCTAAGGCTTCGTCAATCGCGTTGTCAACGATTTCCCATACTAAGTGATGGAGACCAGCACTGGATGTAGTACCGATATACATACCAGGTCTTTTTCTGACAGCTTCAAGCCCTTCCAAGACTTGAATGTTCTCTGCGTCGTATTTTGCGTCAGCTTTCTCTAATTGAACTTCTTCTTCGTTCATTTCAGAGACTTTTACTTCAGGAACCGGAGATGTTTCTGGAGCTTTTTGTTCTTCTACGACTGCTTCTTTCTTTTCTTCTTCCATTAGAAGACCTCCTTTGTCTTTGAATTTATTAATAAGTGATTACAATCCGGAATATCTAATTTAGTTCCGGTAATGAATACTTGATTAAACTTTCTTAAGAATTTAATTAGTCGTTCTTGATTGTTGTGATCTAGTTCACTCATCACGTCATCAAGGACGATAATTGGCTTTTTATCCTTGTCTTCAATTAAGAAGTAAGGACTGAGTTTTAAGGCGAGGGCGGCAATTCTGTTCTCCCCTTGGCTTCCAAATGAGGCGATATCACGGCCATTTAAGCTAATAGAGATATCTTCTCGGTGGATGCCGATAGAAGTTTGTTTATGCTTCAAATCGCTCTCCTCGGCGCGTTTAAATGCTTTTTTAGCGTTTTCTATAAAGTCAGCATCATAGGCCACGAATGGATAGTACTTTAATTCGAATTTTCCTTTTTCACCCGTGAGCGCGCGCGTTATTTTATTAAGGATATCGTTGATATCCTTGACATACATCTGTCTATAAGAGATGATTGACCCTGATAATTTAATTAATAATTCAGTAGTAACATCGAGAAGAGTTTGATCGATATTATCTGATTTTAATAGGTCATTTCTCTCTTTTAAGACTTTTTCATATCTAGAGATATAATCTAGATAAATACCACTTTTCTTTGATATAGAAATATCTAAGAAGTTTCTTCTATCCCTTGGAGGACCACTAAATAGTTGCACATCTTTTGGCTGAAATAAAATGACATTTACGCATTTTGAAAGTTCAGATAATTTAGAGATGCTTTTACTATTAATCATTACCATCCTCCCTGTTTTAGTAATGATTATCTTAATTTTTCTTGTTAACTCTCCTTCCGAGATTACAGCGTCAATCTCCGCTTTTTCGTGATTTTTGTTAATGAGCTCGATATCTTCATTAGTTCTAAAGCTTCTACCTAGGGATAAATAATAGATAGCTTCCACTACATTTGTCTTACCAACAGCGTTTAAACCAGTTAAGACGTTGAGATGATCTGAAAAATCAAACGAAAGCGAATTATGATTACGGAAGTTTTTGAGGCTTATCTTCTTGATCAACATGGTTTAATCGATAGAAAAGGCTTGTTTTCCCACTTGAATTAGATCGCCATGATATAACTTTCTACCACGACGATTTTCTTCTTCTCCGTTGACCAAAACCGTGTTTTCGGCTAGGAAGAACTTTGCTTGACCACCTGTATCAATAATGCCAGTAATCTTAAGCAAAACGCCTAGTGTGATAAAAGGTTCATCTTTTCTTAATTTAATGCTCTTTGGGACCACAAAAAACTCCTGTAGGACTATTATATATTATATAAATAAAAAAGGGAATATTTTTATTCCCTTAGTTAACTATAATTTTAAAATAGTGTTTAATGGCCTAATAAGTACGCACAGGAGTGACAATTTGGACCACAGAATCATCTGAAGCGTTTTCAACAATAAACGGCTTCATTTCGCCCACAAATGCGAATGTGACATCTGCGCTTCCGAGTGCTTTAACAGCAGCGATAACAAATTCGCTATTAAATGAGACTTTTAAATTTTGACCAACATATTTGAAAATGTCGATTTTTTCAACAGCGGAACCAACTTGGCTTGATTTAGCGGAAATTTCCACACCATCTTCACTCATTGTGAGATCAACAACGTTTTCTCTATCAATGGATAAGATGTTAGCTCTTTCAATAGCTTTCATTAAATCATTAGCGTTAACTTCTAATGAGTAATTTGTAATCTTTGGAACGATATTTTTAGTATTTGGATAATCACCAGCAATTAATCTTGTGGCAACCACTGTAGTACCAATGGTAAATAATGCTTTTTTATCGCTGAAAGCGATATCTAAAGAATCTTTGTCTTCTAATAAGTGGCTAACTTCCACCATCATTTTAGCTGGAACGTTGGCTAAAAATTCAACACCTAATGGGATAGAAAGAGTTTTTCTCGCCATTCTAGCGGAGTCTGTTGCGGTAGCGGTCAAAACACCATCTTTAGCTTCAAGGTTCAAAGCTGTTAAGATCGGACGTTGTTCTTTTAAAGATGCGGCAAATGCTGTTTGGTTAACAAGTGTATTGAAATCAGCAGTTGTCATACTTAATTGAGTGCCTGTGGCGTCTAAATCAAGGTCTAAGTATTCGTCAACTTTAACGCAATTTAAGCGGAATTCAGATCTATTATTGCTGATAGTAGCAATTGTAGAATCAATAACATCTAAAGTAATTTCTTCAGAATCGACTTTTCTAACAATATCCGTGATTAACTTAGCTTTAATTAAAGTAGCACCTTCTTTATAGTTTCTAATGATGTCTTCTTCACCTAACTTATAAGGAACTTGTGTTTTGATAGTGATATCTAGATTTGATCCAGTAATAAATAATCCTCTATCTGTTAATTCAATTTTTAAATTTTCTAATACTGGCATAGCAACTTTACTAGAAACTGCTCTTGCTGCAATATTTAAGCCTTTAAGGAATTCTTCACGTTTAATTGTAAATCTCATATAAGTTCCTTTCTATTTTTATTTATTATTATTTATAATAATTATTAACTCTGTGGAAATTGTGGATAAGTCAATTTTTCCTAATTAAGTCTATTTTATCACAATAGGTTATATAATTTCCATTTTTTATTAAAATAAAACTAATTGCTTTTAATTCTCTTTTGTAGTTCTTCTATCGCGGTCTTTAAAGCCTCATCAGTTTTCAACATGTTTTCCACCTTTAATATACCGTTCATAACTGTTGTATGGTCTCTACCACCGAAGATGGTTCCGACTTTACTTAGCGGTACGTCTATATTAATCCTTATTAAATACATCGCGACGTGTCTAGCGAGCGCTAATTGGCCAGTTCTAACCTTACCTGTTAATTGAGATGGTTCAAACCCATAGTAATCAGCAACTACATTGATAATCTTAGTTTCAGATAGTTGCGTTGCCACGTGTTTTGTACCAGCGATATTTTGTGCGGCTTCAATAGCGACATCTAAGGTAATCTTCTCAACTTGTTTCATTTGTGAGACATAGAAAATTAACCTATTAAATACACCATAAAGCTCACGAACATTGTTGCTAAATTTATCAGCATAGAAATATAAAACTGCAGGATCAAAATTCTCGATTTTTAGTCCTTCATTTTCAATTTGTTTCTCTAAAATTTTAACGCATGTATCTTGGTCAGGTGTATTGATTTTGACCGTCAAACCTTGGGTGAATCTTGTAACTAAACGATCTTCTAAACCTTTTAATTCTGTTGGTTGTCTATCAGATGTAATAACGATTTGTTTATTCCTATTAATCATCTTTTGATATACATAGAAAAACATCTCTTCTGTTTTAACCTTATTTTCTAAAAATTGAACATCATCAAGGAGAAGAACATCAACAGTTGAGAAGAAGTCTTTTAATGTTTCATTTTCTTTCTCACCTTTAACGAATTTGACATATTCATCAACGAAGTCGTTGGCATCGATATAAAGGATCTTTGCTTTTGGGTTCTTAGCTTTGATTTTGTTGCCAATAGCATGTAATAAGTGAGTTTTACCTAAACCTGAGTTTGAATAAATGAATAATGGATTGAACACTTCACCTGGTTTTTGAGAGATCAAACTAGCGGCACGGTATGCTTCTTTATTGAAATCACCTTCCACGAATGAATCAAAAGTTAATTCGCTTTTAATTTCGGCATTTTTAAAGAAAGTTGTATCTTCTTCGTTTTTATTTTGATTACCTAATTGAGCATTTTTGCTCTTAGCAACTTCGCCTAATTGTTTGAATTCTAAATTGTAAGAAAATTCGGTAACTTCTCCAACAGCTTCTTTTAATAAATCAATATATTTAGAAGATAAAAGTCGTTCCGCGGTTAATGAGTTAACAATAACCACAATTGTATCTCCTTTAATGTCATTGATATATGTATCTGCGAAGAATGAATCGAATATTTGTCTTTCTTGTAAACGTGCGTCTACTAGTTTTAATACTTGTTGCCAGATTCTGGTCATCTCTGATATTGAATTGTTCATACTCTTCACCCTATTTCGTGTGAAACATTATAAAATAATTCACATTTATTTGGTATGTGATTTTAAGGAATTTAGAGTTTTCCACAACGGATATTTGAAAATGTAAACTATAGTGAGTTTTCCACTTTTCCACATTCTTCATTTTGTGGACAAGTTTTCCACTTTTCAACCAGGTGTGGATATGTGGATTACCATCTATTCATCACTTTTTCCGCGAATCCAAGAAGGTCTTTAAACTCAATTACTTTATCTTCTACTTTGATAGAACCGGAAAAATAGCCAAAGACTTGGTGCTGTTTGCTTTGGATAATTAAAACATTAGTGTTTGAATATCTATCGATAATTGGATTGAAAACAAGGTTGATATCCCCATTTTTGCTTGTAAAAGTCCAAGGACTCATATAGTCTTCTTTTCCATTTTTACCTTTAGGTATATTAAAGACAACATCTTCTAGTTTGTAGGCCTTATCGTCATAGAAAAACATATTTTCAGAAGCAGCACTTGTGTCTCCGAAACCATATCCTAAATTGAAACCAATATTGTGACCATTGTAGTTGGCGTTTAAGCTTGACCAATACCAAGTGTTTTTATAAGTCCATACACCGCGCCCCCAATCTAAAACACCCAGCGCCTTACTTCTTAACTCATGGGTTAGATCACCAAACTTGAAAGATCCACTAGCTTTTAGCAAATTGATTTTTTGGTTGTAGTAAAAATGTTTCTTTTTATTGAATGGTGTCGCGATAACCATTGACTCTTTGTTTGTGGCTTCTAAGACGATGTCACACTCAAAATCATTGAGTTTTGCAAGGTTTTTTAGTTTGCAGACCAAATGTCTATGCCCATTTTTATTTTCAAAAAACATGTCGAAGTTCTTGCTTTTGATAGAAGTATTTCCATCTTCAGAAGACGATGGCAATCCCACCTTTCCGTAAGTGAACCATACAATGTATGATTTGGTGAATTCCACTTTGTTTTTGAAATCGAGCACGGACACAGACGCCATTCCCATATATGAATTATCGTCAATTGTTAAAGCGACTCCATATTCTTCATCGTTAATGAAATAGTAATCCCATTCTTTGATTCTACCCTTGCGAGCTTTAATGTCTTTCCTTTGGTATTGTTTGACTAAAGAAAAAGCATAACCAGCTTCGTTTAAATTGCCCTTTTCATCTAATAAAGGGCCATTAGTTAACTTATGTTGCATAACAAGACCTCTTAAAAACATTATAACACTTCAGTTCTATGAGATAAGATCTCACTCTTATAAAATGCAGCAACCGCGGGTTGCAAAACACCGAAAAAAATATCTTTTGTTGACATTTATTTATAAATGCATTTAAACTTATCTCGCTATGTATAGGAGGTTTCTTTTATGAAAAGAACATATCAACCAAGTAAAATTAAACATCAACACAAAGCCGGATTCCGCGCTCGTATGAAATCCGCAAATGGTCGTCGCGTTCTTGCTCGCCGTAGAGCTAAAGGTCGTAAAAAATTAGCCGACTAATTGGAGGCAATCTATGAAAATTATTAATCGTATTAAGGCAAGCGAAGACTTTGCTTTAGCGATTAAGAAAGGCAAAGTACAGCGAAACCCTTCGTATACTATCCACTATCGAGAAAACGAATACACATATACTCGAGTGGGCATATCTGTTTCTTCTAAATTAGGTAACGCTGTAGTTCGCAATCGTATTAAAAGACAAGTTCGAATGATATGTGATGAGTTATTATGCTACACACAACCAGTCGACATAGTTATCGTTATTAGAAAAAATTATCTTGATCATTCGTTTGAAGATAACAAAGAGTCTTTTAAGCAATTTTTAGTTAAATAGATAGGAATTATTCGATGAAAAAAAGAACAAAATTAACGATTGGAGGTTTAGCGCTTTTAGCTGGAACACTTCTTTTATCTAGTTGTACAGCGTCATTCTGCACCCCAAACGATAAAGCACATATTATGTATGCTTTTGACTATGGCGTGTGTGATTATTCTGCTACTGCTGGTGAAGGCGCTGTTCAAGTTTTTGAAGGTAACACCAACGTTTACTACACACTTAATGTACCAACTTCTTCTTCAAGTGGTATCGGCAAAGTAAGCGCTGATGCTCTCAAAGCAAATGTTAAACTTCCAACCAATAATTACTATGTAAAGTTGGACCAATTAGTCTTGGAAAACGCTTTGAAAAAAGCTAACGAAAGCGTTGATTTTGCTACTGTCACTTATGATGATGTCTTATTTGCTTTAGATAATTACGGATATTTAAAGTATGCTCCAAGTGAAGGTGGCAAATTATGGGATGGATGGGATTCTTTGCAAGATGAACTCAAAGAAATGTCTCAAACAGCCGGTAGTGGCATTGTTTTAGATGATTTACCAAATAACGACTATATCGCTCTCTATAAAAGAGATATGAACGCTTTAATTAATGGTTATCGTTCATGTCTTGCTATCTCTGAAGATAATTATGGTAACTATGGCTATGCCAATGGTGCCAAATATAGAGAAGATATCGCCGTTAAATTTCACAACCTTTCTGCTGAAGATTATCGTGGCAGAATGTCCACCACCATTGAATCTAAATCATGGGGTAATGCTTGGAAAGTTAATGGTAAATTCACTTTCTTTGAAGGTTTACTTGTTTATCCAATTGGCTGGTTAACAGAAACATTTGTTAAAGGCTTCAAAAATATCGGAGTTATGGCAGGTTTAGCGCAGTTATTAGCTATTTTCGCCATCACTTTCATCGTGAGATCTTTGATGCTTGTTGTCACAATCAAATCCACAGCAGGCAACGCTAAAATGCAAGCCTTACAACCTGAAATCGCCAAGATTCAAAACAAATATCCAAATTCCAACACCAACAATTACGAAAAACAAATGATGGCCCAGGAAATGAACAAACTTTATAAAAAGAATAAGATCAATCCTTTAAGTTCATTACTTGTAATGATTGTTCAATTCCCTGTGTTTATTTGCGTATGGGGCGCATTACAAGGGTGTGCGAGCTTATCATCTGACTCGTTCTTGAATTTACATTTATCAGACAACATTAATAATGTTTTGTTTAATGGTTCTAACTGGACTGCTGCTGGTGGTTTTAGCGCGATTACCGCTTTATTCCTCTTCCTCTTTATGGCGGCAGCACAGGTTGTATCAATGTTGTTACCACAGTGGATTCAAAAACAAAAGCGTAAAAAAGTCGCTTCCTTGGGTAAAAATCCTGCTCAAAACGATCAACAAAGCAAGATGAAAATGTTCACTTACGTCATGATGGCTATGATTATTTTCATGGGCTTCATGCTCCCAGCCGCGATGGGCGTGTATTGGTTTGTCGGCGCCTTGTTCTCACTTGCACAAACCCTCATTATTGAAAAAATCAATAGTGCGAGATCCAAAAAGAAAGGAAATTAATGTATGAAACAATATACTGGAAAAACAGTTGAAGAAGCGCTTCAAAATGCCGCTAGTGAAACCGGTATTGCTGTTGATGATTTAATTTATATCGTTTCCGATAAGAAGAAAGGTTTATTTTCTAAGAAAATCGTTGTTGAAGTATATGATTTAGCAGATGTTATTAGATTTGCTGAAGATTATTTATTAAGTGTTACTGATGCTTTAGAAATTGAAAGCAGTGTTAATACTAAATTAGATGATCAAGTCATTCGTATTACTATTGATTCAACACATAACCCAATTTTAATTGGTAGAAATGGTAAAACATTACAAGCTCTCAACGAATTAGTGAAATTAGCCGTTAGCAATCACTTCCATAAGAGATTCAGAATTTTACTCGATATCAACGGTTATAAAGATAGCAAATACTCTCGCTTAGTTCGTATGGCTAGAAAATTTGGTCACGATGTGCAAAGAACAAAGACAACTTACACATTTGATCCAATGCCAGCGGATGAAAGAAGAGCTATTCATAATGCTTTAAATAATATGCCAAACATTCGTACCGAATCCATTGGTGAAGGTGCTCAAAGACAAGTACAAATTATTTACGTTGAATAAAAAGACACCCTTTGGGTGTTTTTTGGTTAATATCCCTTATGTTTGAAACAATTGTCGCTCTTGCTACTCCACCACTAAAATCCGCACTAGGTATTGTTAGATTATCTGGTGATGATGTTTTTGATGTGGTGAGCAAATGCTTTTCCAAAGACTTAAGAGATATTAAGGAAAAAACAATCATCTATGGTCATATATTTGATAATAATGAAAAGATTGATGATGTTGTCTTATTAGCCTATAAAGGACCCAAATCTTTTACAGGTGAAGATTCAGTGGAAATTATATGTCATGGCTCACCGCTCATTTATAAACAAATAATTGAGACGTGTATTAAAAATGGAGCAAGAATGGCAACAAATGGTGAGTTCTCCTCGCGTGCATATATGCATAATAAGATAGATTTAGTGCAAGCTGAGGCTATTAATGATGTTATTAATGCTACTACTAAAGAAGCAAAGAATTTAAACCTTTTATCTTTAGATGGTAAAACAAGTGACCTTATTAGACCAATTAAAACAAAAATCGCCGATATTCTATCATTGATAGAAGTTAATATTGATTACCCAGAATATGAGGATATAGAAGTCGCTAACAAAGATAAGATTATTGCTGTTGTTGATGAATTAATTCCTCAAATTGATGTTTTGGTTTCTGATGGTCAAAAAGCCAAAATTATCAACGAAGGTGTTAAAGTTGCCCTTGTTGGTAAACCAAATGTTGGAAAATCTTCCTTATTAAATGCCTTTTTAGGTGAAGATAGAGCTATTGTTACCGATATAGCGGGTACGACGCGTGATGTAGTTGAAGGTCATGCTAATATCGATGGTGTTGTTTTGCATTTATTTGATACCGCAGGTATTCGTGATTCAGAAGATAAAATCGAATCTATTGGTATTGAAAAATCAAAGAAAACAATCAAAGAAGCTGATATTGTTGTCGTTGTTTTAGATAGTTCTTCTGATTTAGATGAAGAAGATAGACAAATCCTAGAATTTACTAAAGAATATAATCCAATTGTTGTCTACAACAAAGATGACAGCAATAAGGAGCCTCATAAGTTATCAATTTCAGCCCTAAATAACCAAATAGAACCACTTATTAAAGAGATTAAGGAAAGAATAGGTCTAGATGAAAAAGTCTTCTCTAAACCCGCTTTAAACAATACACGCCAATTAGGATTATTGAGTAAAGCCAAAGAATCTCTATTAAAAGCCAAAGAAGACGCATTAAACGACCTCACGGTTGACCTAATTGCTACTTCTTTATTCGATGCATATACCGCTATTTTAGAAATTTTAGGCGAGGCAAATCAAATAGATCTTTCCAAAGAGATCTTTGCTCGTTTTTGCGTAGGAAAATAATGAAAATAGTTGATACACACTGCCATTTAAATGATGAAGCGTTATATAAAGATTTAGATAGCGTTATTTCTCGTGCTAGACAAGCAGGTGTTGAAAAAATGGTTGTTGTTGGCTGGGATGAAGCTAGTTCTAAACTTGCTATTCAAATAGCAGAACAATACGATTTCATTTATGCCGTTATTGGATTTCATCCAGAAAACGTCTTTGATATTGATGATAAAATCCTTTATGACACATTAAATCTATATAAACATCCTAAAGTAGTTGGTATTGGTGAAATCGGTCTAGATTATCACTGGACAAAAGATCCAGATAAAAGAGAAATCCAAAAAGAATACTTCATCAAGCAGATTAAATTTGCTAATGAAGTTGGCTTACCAATATCAATCCATAGTCGTGAAGCGTTTGCTGATACATTGGAAATCTTAAAACAATATCCACCACTCCATAGTGGGGTCATGCATTGTTACTCTGGAAGCGTGGAAAATATTCAAGACATGATTAACCTCAATTTATATATTGGACTTGATGGTCCAGTCACCTTTACAAACGCTAAAACTCCTAAGGAAGTTGCAGCTGAAGTTCCACTTGAAAAACTTGTTGTGGAAACGGATTGCCCATATCTTTCACCACATCCTTTAAGAGGAACAGTTAATGAACCTGCAAACATTTGTTTAGTTATTGATGCTATCGCTGAATTAAAACAAATGTCAAAAAAGCACCTTCTTGAGGTCGTTTACGATAACTCGTGTCGCTTATTTAATTTATGAAAGAATATTTAAAAGGCGTATTAGTAGTAGAAGGTAAAGAAGACGCTGCCTATCTTTCAAATTATATTTCTTCAGAGATAGTAGTTATCAATGGTTTTGAAATGAGCCCCACTACTATTGATTATTTAAAAGATAAAGAAGCAATTTTGCTTGTCGATCCAGATGAAGCAGGAAAGAACATTAGAAAAACATTAAACGAAAGATTATTTAATGTCATCAATGTCGAAATCGATATTTCAAAATGCAACAGGGGAAAGAAAAACGGCGTAGCGGAATGTGAAATATCTGAAATTATGGCTAAATTGCAGCCATATTTTATAAAAAACCCTGCAAAACTCAAGCGAATCACCACTTCAGACCTTTTTAATTTAGGTTTGGTTAATGGTGAAAAAGATCTTCGAAATTTCATTTGTAAGAAACTAAATCTTGGTTTATGCAACGGCAAGCTTTTTCTCAAAAGATTGAATGAGAATAATATATCTATAGAAGAATTAACTAAACTTGTGGAAGAATATAAACATGGAAATAAATAGATCTAATGTTTTTGAAATTGCTAATAAAGCTGACCTCAAACCAGATAAAGATTATGGTCAAAATTTCTTAATTGAACCACAAATCTGCGAAAGAATTGTAGACGCTTTAAACATTGAAGACAATGACCTAGTCATTGAGGTTGGACCGGGTTTAGGTTCACTAACTCACTTTTTATCTATGTATAACAACAAATCTACAGTAGTGGATATTGATTTAAGAATGGTTAGTTTTCTTAAAGTTATTTATAAAGAGAATCCAAATGTAGAAGTGGTCGCTAACGATATAAGAAAAACCGATGTTTCTCAATACACAAAAGTGATTGGAAATCTACCCTACAATATAACAACTGAAACAATTCAATATTTCTTGCTTAATGCGACTAATGCAACAAGAATGGTTTTTATGATTCAAAGTGAAACGTTACCGCATTTTTATGATGTATCAGGCAAGGAATATGGGCCGACTTCAGTATTAATTCATCTTCTTGGTAATATTGAAAAACTCTTCACAGTTAAAGCAGGTTCGTTCTATCCAGTTCCTAAATGCAGTTCCTCGGTATTCGCCATCAACATTGATAGTGGTACTGATCGAGAATCTGCTATTAGAACTTTTAAAATTGCTAAGGCTTTGTTTGCAAATAGAAGAAAAACCATATCTAACAATTTAATGAACTATCTAAAAAACAAGGATACCGTTAATCAATTATGTGCTGATTTAAATCTCAATCCTTTGTTAAGACCAGAACAAATTGCACCTGAAATGTACCTACGTATATCTGAGTATCTTAATTCTTGTAAATAAATAACCACTAAAATTAATTTTAGAAATGGTGTATTATAATATTAAGCATGAAAAATTTACATATTCGTAGTTTTGCTAAGATTAATCTTTGTCTAAATGTTGTTAAAAAGAGAGAAGATGGCTTTCATGAATTAGATGGAGTGATGCTTCCTATTTCTTTGCATGACTCTTTAGTTATTTCAAAACTGAGTAACGCTAGAGATAACTATGTTACTATCGATGATTTTTCTATTGGCACATTTAGTTATAATTTAGCAACTTTTTCAATTGATAAACTTCAAACTAAATATAAATTTAAAGATAAATTTAGAATCCTTATTCATAAGGTTATTCCTATTCAAGCTGGATTGGGTGGTGGATCATCCAACGCTGCGTTTACTATGAAGGCGGTTAACCAAATGCTTAAGCTGGGCGCCACTGATGAAGAATTAGAAGAAATTAGTAAACCTTTAGGCGCTGATATTCCTTTCTTTATCAAATGTAAGCCAGCTAGAAGCCAAGGCATTGGTGAAAAATTGACTCCAATTAACATCAAAAATAATTATTATGTGCTTATTGTTAAGCCTGATGCAGGCTGTTCTACTAAAGACATTTTCGAATTAGCCGATTCGATGGACCTAAAAACATGTGATGTTGATGGTGTTGTTAAGGCATTAGAAGAAGGCGACGATGATTATTTAGCAGAAAACATCGCAAATTCATTACAGGCCCCCGCTATTTCGTTAGTTCCTGCTATTCAAACAATTATTGATGAACTAAAAGAAAACGGCCTTAAAATAGTACAAGTTACAGGTTCTGGTTCAGCAGTATTTGCTATGAGCACTGATAGAAATTTGCTTAAGAGAGTTTTAAAGAAACTTGAAGATAGATACGAAGTCGAATTAGCTAAAGTTCTCAAATAAAGGAGATAATTATGGATAAATATGTCGTAATTTTAGCCGCTGGTAAAGGTACTGGCATGAATTCTCGTGACCCTGAGCATTCAAAGGTCTCT
>Ga0247609_10003709_pt1 | contig 15406 bp, 15 predicted proteins | sample 172DNAGHGlowgp2_FD_193487 | JGI IMG/M metagenome (GOLD analysis project Ga0247609, IMG submission 193487) | Sheep rumen microbial communities from Palmerston North, Manawatu-Wanganui, New Zealand - 1728 DNA GHGlow gp2 | ecosystem: Host-associated > Mammals > Digestive system > Stomach > Rumen ...
TCACAGGAGAGCAAATCCGACATAGTGGGCGAAACCGCGTTCCTTCTGGATGATGACCTGCGGTTCCTCGGTCTCGGCAGCAGGGGCCGGTTCCTGCGGAACTTCGCTCACGGGAGTTTCTGCAGGGGCGACCTGGGTGGTAGCATCGGCAGAAACGGGGGCTTCGGTGGCTTCCGGCTGTACTTCGTTGTTCAGATTTTCTTCGGACATGGTTAACTCCTATAAAATAAACGTTCTTCCGGCATACACGAACACGCGGTGTTCGAGCCAGAGCTTGAGCGCCTGCGAAAGCGTGCGCTTCTCGATATCCTTTCCGAGTTCGACTAGTTCGTCTATGCTAGCCGTTTCGGGCACTCGCTGGATATCCTGGCAAATGATGGGCCCCTGGTCGAGGTCTTCGGTGGCAAAATGCGCCGTGGCACCGATAATCTTCACGCCCTTGTGCCATGCCTGGTGGTAGGGCTTGGCGCCCTTGAATGCCGGCAGGAACCCGTGGTGGATGTTGATGATGCGGTACTTGAATTCTTCGGTGAAGGCTTCGCTCAAAATCTGCATGTAGCGGGCGAGGACGACCGTGTCGGTGCGGGTCTCGGCGATGATTTCCCTAAAGCGGTTCTCGGGGATACTCTTGTCAGGGTTGCTCGGCACGTAGTAGAACGGTACGCCGAAGGTGCCGCCCACGGGGCCCAAGTCGGGGTGGTTACCGACGATGCAGCTAAATTCGCAGGGAAGGTCCCCGTCGCGGTGCTTCAGGAGCAGGTCGTACAGGCAGTGGTCCGTCTTGGATACGAAAATTGCGACACGCTCCGTCTTGGAGGTATCAAAGAGTTTCCAGTTGAGTTCCAGGCGCGGGGCCAGCGTTTCCAGGTGCTTGTACACTTCCTGGATGTCTTCCGATTCCATGTCGAAAACGGCGCGCAGGAAAAATGTCTCGATATCTTTTGCGGTATGCTGCTGGAGGTCAATGATGTTTGCGCCAGCCTTTGCAAGGACTTGCGTGGTGCCGGCGATAAGCCCTTTTTGGTCAGGGCAGTGGATTTGCAAAATGTAACGTGTTGTTGCCATACTTAAAATGTAGATAATTGCAGCCCGTGACCCCTGCCGCAAGATGAAAAAATGCTAACATTGTTCATGTTCTCAACAAAAAGGCAGGCAGAAAATGATCTGTTTCAGTAAGAAGTTTTTCGCGTGTGTAACCCTTATGGGTGTCGCCGCCTTTGCAGTCCCGCCCAAGACATGGGATGCAATCTATAAGGCAGAAGGTGAAGGCGATTACACGTCGGTGAAGGTTACGGGCAATATCCGCATGGGCAAGTACACCAACTACAAGGAAGTACAGCCGGTTTCGTTCAAGGTGGACGATGGCCTGTTCTCCTTCTCGGCATCCGGTAACATGACCGTCCCTGCCGACAAGATTGAGAAGGGCAATTTCTACGGTCTGTGCAATTCCACGAAGGAAGCCTGGATTTCGTATTTCAACAAGCCCATGACCTTTGGCAAGGAAGAAAAGATCGTGAACATTGCGGGCGTCGACCTGGCTTGCGGTGACGATGTTTATGCGCTTTCTGACTTGAAAATCAAGTTTGCGAATCCGAAGGCCCAGGAATACTGGGTGGCGAATCTCGAAGGCCGCGAAAAGTACTTGCGCAAGCAGGTTGCCGAGTTGCGTACGGCCGAGCAGCAGCACCATGCCGATATCCGCAGCATGTCGAGCTCGTTTACTGACCCGCGCGATGGCCAGGTTTACCGCACCATCAAGGTGGAAGGCCGCGAATGGTTCGCCCAGAACGTGAACTACGAAGTGCCGGGCCATTCCTGGTGCTACGAGGACAAGGAAAACTACTGCACTCGCAGCGGAAAGCTGTATGATTTGGAAGGTGCCCGTCAGGCTTGCCCTGCAGGCTGGCATTTGCCGCGCGACCGCGAATGGATGGACATGCTCGTCGGACTTACCAAGTGCTACGAGGGCGTGGACAAGTGCGGCAAGTTTGCCGAGAAGATGAAGGCGACTACCGGCTGGCACGGCGGTGGCGGTACGGATGAATATGGATTCTCCGTTTATTCTTCGGGTTACCGCAAGGTGATTGGCAAGTCTACTGTTCGCTACGAAGAAATGGGTGAGTATGCTGGATTCTGGAGTGCACAGAACGGCCGTAACGAGACGATCTGGCTTTGGTCCATGGGCCGCATGAGCGACCAGATGGTTCGCCAGCTTGTGCCGAACAATGCGAAGAATAACGCATACTCTGTTCGCTGTATTAACGGAAACTAGGTGGTGGTAATGCTGAATCGTCCGCGTCGCTTGCGCCAGAACGAGGTTATCCGCAATATGGTGGCCGAGACCGCCGTGAACCCTGATGCGCTTGTCTACCCGATGTTCGTGGTGGAAGGTTCGGGTATCAGGGAAGAGATTCCTTCGATGCCGGGCCAGTTCCGCTTCAGCATCGACGAGATTATCAAGGAAGTGGGGACATTCGAGGCGATTGGCCTCAAGAGCGTACTCCTGTTCGGGATTCCCGACTCGAAGGACGAGATGGCGACTTCTGCATACGATGACGACGGAATCGTGCAACGCGCCGTCCGTGCCATCAAGGCGAAGGCTCCTAGTTTGTATGTAATTACGGATGTTTGCCTGTGTGAATACATGAGTCACGGGCATTGCGGGATCATCAAGAACGGTGACGTGGATAATGACTCTACGTTGGAACTCCTCGCGAAAACGGCGGTGTCGCATGCACGCGCCGGTGCCGACATGGTGGCCCCCTCCGACATGATGGACGGGCGCGTGGCGGCTATCCGCAAGGCTCTTGACGAGAACGGGTTCCAGAACACTCCGATTATGGCCTACAGCGCGAAGTTTGCAAGTGCCTACTATGGCCCGTTCCGCGATGCGGCGGATTCTGCCCCGCACTTTGGCAACCGCAAGACATACCAGATGGACGTGCGCAATGCCCGCGAGGCACAGCACGAAGTGGACCTTGACATCGAAGAGGGCGCCGACATCGTGATGGTGAAACCGGGCCTTGCCTTCCTCGACATCTTGCGCCAGACGTCGGAAACGAGCCCCGTTCCCGTGGCCGTCTATAACGTCAGTGGTGAGTATTCCATGGTGAAGGCCGCTGCAAAGATGGGCTGGATTGACGAGGATGCCATCATTCGCGAAAACTTGCTCGCATTCAGGCGTGCAGGTGCCGACATCATTATTACCTACCATGCCAAGGAAGCGCTGGAAAAGCATCTCTTTTAATAGAATGCGGCGCTTAGGCTAGAAAAATGAAACACTCCCTTAGTGAAAAGCTTTTTGCCGAAGCCAAGAACCTGATGCCGGGCGGCGTGAATAGCCCTGTCCGCGCATATGGTAATGTCGGCACGACTCCTCCGTTTATCGCCCGTGCGAAGGGCAGCCACATTTACGATGTGGACGGCAACGACTATATCGATTACGTGGGCAGCTGGGGCCCGATGCTCCTGGGCCATGCGCACGATGCGGTTATCAATGCCGTTGCGGAAACGGCGAAGAATGGTTTAAGTTTTGGCGCTCCCTGCGGGCTCGAATCCGAACTTGCGAAACTCGTGATGGGCCTTGTGCCGAGCGTGGAGATGATCCGCATGGTGAACAGCGGGACCGAGGCGACGATGAGTGCCATCCGTGCCGCCCGCGGTTTTACAGGCCGCGACAAGATTGTGAAGTTTGAAGGCTGCTATCACGGCCATAGCGATAGCCTGCTCATCAAGGCGGGCTCGGGCATGCTCACTACGGGCAAGCCGAGCAGCAAGGGTGTGCCCGCCGACCTCGCGAAGTATACGCTCACGCTCCAGTACAACGACGTGACGGGCGTTAAGGAACTCTTCGACAAGATTGGCGACGAGATTGCCGGCGTCATCGTGGAACCGGTGGCCGGCAACATGGGCGTGGTGCCCGCGAAACCTGAATTTTTGCAGACGCTTTCCGCAGAAACCAAGAAGCATGGCGCTTTGCTCATTGTCGATGAAGTCATGACGGGTTTCCGCGTGGGAATCCACTGCGCGCAGGGCCTTTACGGCATCAAGCCTGACCTCACGACCTTCGGGAAGATTATCGGCGGCGGCATGCCCGTCGGTGCATACGGCGGGCGTCTCGACGTTATGCAGCAGATTGCACCGCTCGGTGGTATATACCAGGCGGGGACGCTTTCCGGTAACCCGGTCGCGATGGCGGCGGGGTTAACGACGATGCGTGAACTCAATGCGCATCCCGAATACTACGTGCATGCGGAAGCGATGACCAAGCGTTTGCTCGATGGCCTCAAGGATGCGGCCGCCTCTGCGGGTGTCGCGATTTCTGCGAACCAGGTGGGCTCCATGGGTTGCATCTTCTTTACCGAAGGGCCGGTCACGTGCTTTGCCGACGTGCAGAAGTCCGACTTGGAACTGTTCCGTAGGTACTTCCTCGGGATGCTTGATGAAGGCATCTACCTGGCCCCGAGCCAGTTCGAGGCCATCTTCGTGAGCGCCGCGCATACAGAAAGCGACATCGACCGTACCGTCGATGCCGCCAGGAAAGTCTTCAATACACTTTAATTGCCCGTTATGTCATCCCCGGCTTGACCGGGCGGACAGCACTTAGCAACTTGTTGCTTAGTGCGCGTGGCCACCAAGGTGGGGATCTTATCCATCCTGCTCTGAATTTGTTTCAGCGCTGGTTGTCGCTTCGGCGCTTTCTGCGTTTTCCGCGTTCTGCGCTTCGGCGTCCTTGTCACGGATGGTGGCACGGCGAATCTTTCCGCTGATGGTTTTCGGCAGTTCCGTCACGAAGTCGATGATGCGCGGGCTCTTGTAAGAGGCCGCAATCTTCTTGGTGAACAGCTGGATTTCCTTCGCGAGGTCCTTGGAGGCCTCGTAGCCCTTCTGGAGCACGATGGTCGCCTTCACGGCCTGGCCGCGGTCCTTGTCTTCTACGCCCGTTACCGCCACTTCGAGGACGGCGGGGTGCTTGTGGATGACTTCTTCCACTTCGAAGGGGCTGATGCGGTAGCCGGAACTCTTGATGAGGTCGTCGTTACGGCCCACGAACCAGTAATATCCGTCCTTGTCGCGGGTAGCGGTATCGCCTGTGTGGTACACTCCGCCTTCGAACACGCGTTCGGTGCGTTCCTGGTCGCGGTAGTAGCCGCCGAACATGCCGAAGGGTTTGCCCTGGTCAATCTTGATGATGAGCTCGCCGACCTCGTCGTCGGCGCAGGGGTTGCCTTCGGCGTTCACGATTTCCATGCGGTATCCCGGGGAGGGCTTGCCCATGGAACCCGGGCGCGGTTCGCTGAAACCGAAGTTGCCCGTGGTAAGAGTAAGTTCCGTCTGGCCGTAGCCTTCCTGCATGCGGATGCCCGTCTGTTCGTAGAACCTGTTGTAGATGTCGAGGTTCAGGGCTTCGCCTGCGGTAGTGCAGTACTTTAGGCTCGAAAGGTCGTACCTGCCGATGCCGTGCTGCAAAATGTAGCGGTAGACTGTCGGCGGTGCGCAGAACGTGGTCACCTTGTATTCGGACATCTTCTCGAGCAGCTTGCCCGGGATGAACACCTTCATGTCGTAGGTAAACACGGCAGAACCGGCAATCCACTGCCCGTAAATCTTGCCCCAGAGCGCCTTGGCCCAACCGGTCTCGGCGACGGTCAGGTGGCGGCCTCCGTCAACAACGTGCTGCCAATACTTGGCGGTCACGATGTGCCCTAGCGGGTAGGTGAAGGTATGTGCCACCATCTTCGGGTTCGAACTTGTGCCGCTCGTGAAGTACACAATCATGATGTCGTCATTGTGCGTGGCGGCATCGCCTTCGGGGCGCGGGAACTTGGCCGGGTAGATTTCGTAGTCGTCGTAGAAGCTCACCCAGTTCTGGCGGGCGGTCTGGCCGACGGTCACGAGCTTTTCTACGGAAGAACACTTGGATTTCGCCTTGTCGACTTCTTTTTGCAGTGCGGGTTCGTCGTAGGTCACGACCATCTTTACTTCGGCGGCGTTAAAGCGGTATTCCAGGTCTTCGGCGGCGAGCATGTTGGTCGCCGGGATGGCAATGGCGCCAATGCGGTGGAGCGCCAGCAAGAAAAACCAGAATTCGTAGCGGCGGCGGAGGATTAGCATCACGCGGTCGCCCTTCTGGATACCCTGTTCTACGAGGAAGTTTGCCGTACGCTGGGAGGCAAGCGAAAGGTCCTTGAATGTGAAGATATGGTTTTCGTCGTCGTCATCACACCACACGAGGGCTTCGCGCTTGGGTTCTGTCTTTGCGTATTCGTCAACGACGTCGTAGGCGAAGTTGAAGTTATCCGGGATGGTTATCTTGAAGTTCTTGTAGAGGTCTTCGTAAGATTCGTAATCCGTGCGGGATAGAAACTTGTTAAGCAACATGTGTCGATACCGTGGTTTCGGGTCTTAAAGATCCCGGTACATGATTTTCTCGCGCATTGTCGAGGTGTAACGTACCATATTTAGAATGCGCTTTTCACCGATGGTCCTGAAGTCCTTGTCATGGAACACCAGGCGGTGGACTCCTCCCGGCAGGAGCATCTTGAGGCAGGCGTATGTCTGCGTAAGCCCGAGGAGCGGGGTAGGGATGATGGAAAAACTGAGCGTGCCGGAACGGGTCTTCTTGATTTTCCCGTCCACCATCTGGTAAATGCCGTGGAAGTCTTCGTAGTAGTCGAAGATATCGAGCGCGAGTTTTTTCAGGTATTTGTTCCCGAACCAGATGGGAGGGATGAATCCGGAGGCTTCGCCTGTCCCGTGTGCCTTCCAGAGGGCGAGGCTCCTCTTGAGGAGCGCCTGTGTGAAGCGTTCGTCGATGCCGGCGAATTCGGCCTCGTTGTTCGATATCCAGAGGGCGATTTTACCGGAAATACTGCGCTTGAGGGAAAGGTCTGCGCGGTGACGGGCTCCGTGCAGCATGATTTCGTAGCCCTCGTCCACGAACTTTTCGATTTCTTCGCGGAATTCTTCTGCTTCGGATTCGGGGGCCGCACCGAAGGAGGGAATCACGGCAATGCTGATGGGCGAGCCTGCCGCATCGGCAATCTTGCGTATCTGTACGCTGGCCCTCTTGTAGTTCAGCACGCTAAAGCTGTGGTAGCACAGAATGAACTTCTTCTTCTTTTGCGAAGTGGCTTCGGCTGCCTGGATGTCTGCGATGTCCTTGTTGTGTTCCATAAGGGCCTACTTGTTGTCGCGGTTAGAGGTGTAGTACTCTTCTTCGAGCTTTTGCGAGATGAAAAGATGATAAAAGAAAAATAGGATTGCCGTGATTACGGAAACCTTGACCCACGATTTGAACAGCCAATCAGACATACGGAACTCCTTGGTTCGGTGCGGTACAATGCCCGCACTCTAACCGAAATATACATAATTTGGCCTGGAAAAGCGCAAAACTTGCTCTATTCCTTGAATTTCTTGATGACAACCACACCGTTGTGGCCGCCGAACCCGAGCGATGCAGAAACGGCGACTTCGATATTCCCTTCGATGCCCTTGTGCGGCACGTAGTCGAGGTCGCATTCCTCGTCCGGGTTGTCGAGGTTGATGGTGGCGGGGTAGAACGAGTCCTTGACGGCGAGCGTAGAGATAATGGCCTCGATGACGCCCGCGGCGCCGACGCAGTGGCCGGTCATGCTCTTGGTGCTCGATACCTTGATCTTGTAGGCGTGTTCGCCGAGCGCAATCTTGAGCATCTGGGTCTCGGTGAGGTCGTTCAGGTGGGTGGAAGTGCCGTGCGCGTTGTAGTAATTTACGTCGGTGGGGGCGATTTCGGCGTCCTTCATGGCGCGGACCATGGCCTTGGCGCAGGTTTCACCACCCGGGCGCGGGCTCGTGATGTGGTAGGCGTCGGCGGACGCGCCGTAACCGGCCAGTTCCGCATATATCTTGGCGCCGCGGGCCTTCGCGTGCTCGAGTTCCTCGAGAACCATCACCGCACCGCCTTCGCCCATGACAAAGCCGCTACGGTCTTTGTCGAACGGGCGCGACGCCTTCTCGGGGGTGTCGTTGAACTTGTCGGTGAGGGCGTGCATGCCCGCAAAGCTCTTGATGGAGTATTCGGTAATCCCGCTTTCGGAACCGCCGGCAAGGCACACGTCGAGCCTGCCCGAGCGGATTGAATCCAGGGCGACCCCGATGGCGTCGGTGCCGGAGGCACAGGCGGTGCAGACCGTATGGGCTAGTCCAGTAATACCGAGAGCGATGGAGACGTTCGCGCAGGCTTCGTTCGGGATAAGTTCCGGCATGGCGAGCGGGGAAACCCTGCGCTTGCCGCCTTCGATGTACTTGTTGTAGGTTTCGTCGATCACGTCCATGCCTGCAAGACCGTTGCCGGCCACGATGCCGGTAGTGTCTTCGGCGAGCTGTTCGCGGGTGAGGCTCGCGTCCTTGACCGCTTCGTTCGCGGCTGCCACCAGGAATTGGGTGAAGCGTGCCATGCGGCGGGCTTCCTTCGGGTCGACCCCGTGTTCCTCGGGCTTAAAATCCTTGACTTCGGCGGCAATCTTCACGGGGCAGTTGCTGGCGTCGAACTGGGTGATGGGGCCAATCCCGCACTTTCCTTCACGGATAGACGCCCACATCTCGGGAATGGATTTCCCGACAGGGGTCACTGCTCCCATGCCGGTGATAACAACTCTTCTTGTGTTCATTTTAGCCTCGTTTTTGGCGGCAAAGATAGTTTTTTTCCTATACTTGTTCCCAAAAAAGGTTTTAGAATGATTGTATCTTGGATGACCACCAACAAGTGTAACCTGACCTGCAAGCACTGCTATCAGGACGCGGGCGAGAACAAGGCTGCCGAACTCACGACGGCAGAAGCCCTTAAGCTCATTGACGAAATCGCGAAGGCGGGGTTCAAGATTATGATCTTTAGCGGTGGCGAACCCATGACCCGCCCGGACATCGTGGAACTGGTCGCGCATGCCTCGAGCAAGGGGCTTCGCCCGGTGTTCGGTACCAACGGTACGCTCATTACGCACGACCTGGCGTTCAAGCTCAAAGCGGCCGGGGCGATGGCGATGGGTATCAGCATCGACAGTATCGACCCCAAGCGCCATAATGATTTCCGCGGGCTCCCGAACGCCTTCGAACTCACGATGATGGGTATCGAGAACTGCAAGGCGGCGGGCCTCCCGTTCCAGATTCACACGACCATCATGGACTGGAACCAGAACGAGATTTTCGACATCATGGACTGGGTCAAGGAAATCGGTGCGGTGAACCACCAGATTTTCTTCCTGATTCCCGTGGGTCGCGGCAAGGAAATTGAAGGACACGCGCTTCGCGTCGCCGAATACGAGGGCCTGCTCCGCAAGATTATGGAAAAGAGCCGCACGCTCGGAATCCCCGTCAAACCCACATGCGCCCCGCAGTTCCTGCGCATTGCAGACCAATTGGATATCAAGACCCGCTACAGCCGTGGCTGCCTTGCCGGTATCGACTACTGTATCGTGAGCCCCATCGGGAAGGTGCGCCCCTGCGCCTACATGATGGAAGAAGCGGGCGATGTTCACGATACTCCGTTCGACGAAATCTGGGCGAACGCCGACGTGTTCAAGAAGCTTCGCACCAAGGCCTATTCCGGCGCCTGCGGCAAGTGCAAGTTCAACGACCGCTGCGGCGGTTGCCGCGCCCGTGCCGCTTACTATCATGACGGCGACTACATGCAAGAAGACTCCTACTGTGCCTACGGGAGAGGGCTGTAGTAAGTAGGGGAATTTGTGATGAGTAGTGAAAAATGGTCGATTTTATTGATTGTATCGATTTATATTTTGGTCCCTTCTTTTCTTAAGTTAAAGAAATACGTTGAAAGGGATAATCTCAAACTAAAAGTTTGGCTGCTTACTTTACCGATAATTGGGGCGCTTGTTTTTGTTCTTTTGACGGGTGGGAAAAATTTAGGTTCTTTTAGTTTTGTAGATTTCTTTTATTGGATCGGGCTGACTCTGTTGATGTGGCTCCCTTTGGCTGCAGTTATCTTTTGGGGAATCTCTTTTGGACGTCATACGCCTCCTTGGGAAGTTTCTCCAACCGAATCCGATGATAATGCGAGTGAACTTTTCGATATGGCGCTAAAGATTGCCAAAGATAAAAGGGAAGGAAAGGACACTTCGAAGCAAGAAACAAAATATAAAGCGCAATTAAAAAACTTTGAAGAAACCGGTGATACGAAACATCCTGAAAGGTGGTAGGATATGAACAACGTAGACAATACCGATTTTCAAGCCTCAAACCTCAAAGTGGGTGAAACGAGCGACCTCGTGTCTCGAGCCTCCGAAGACGAAAAATACATGCGCATGGCGCTCCGCGAGGCGGAGAAGGCCTTCGAGGAGAAGGAAATCCCCATCGGCTGCGTTATCGTGAAGGATGGCGTGGTCATCGGCCGTGGTCACAACCAGATAGAGATGCTCAAGGATGCCACCGCCCATGCCGAAATCCTTTCCATCGGCACGGCTTCCGGCAAGCTCGAGAACTGGCGCCTGGAGGGTGCTACTTTGTATGTAACACTAGAACCGTGCCCGATGTGCGCTGGCGCCATCCTCAACAGTCGCATCTCGCGCGTGGTCTACGGTTCCCCGGACACCCGCTTTGGCGGCTGTGGCACGACCATCGATGTCATCTCGAACAACGCACTCAAGCGCGAGGTCGAGGTGGTGGGCGGAGTGCTCGCCGACGAGTGCCTTGGGCTCCTAAAGGCGTTCTTCCAGCGGATGCGTCTCGAAAAGGGCGACTCTGGGGCGAAATCCTAGTTTTTTGCCTTAAAAAGCCGTTTTTTCCTGCGCTTTTCCTTTCTTTTTACTTAAATTTCAAGTATGAGTTTTATCAAGTTTTGCGCAGCATCGGCTACGCTGATTTTCCTGTGTTCTTGCGATGGCAATGACGTTTCCCTGGCATTCAACACCCAGAGTGCCCCCGTTCAAAAGTATTTCCTGGAATCATCCATCGATGCCATGCTCCCGAGCGATTCCGGAGTCACCGTCCCCGAGGCGATGGAGACCCACCTCAAGGTGCAGGCGACACTTTCCGAACTGGTGGCCTACGACAATGGCTCCGGCCGTTTCGAGATGAAGATTGATTCGGTCGACTACAAGAGCGATAAACGCACGGTCGAGGACTACCTCTATATCGAGAAGTATCTCCTGACGCAGCACTTCCAGTACAAGATGGCTCCTGACGGCTCCGTGAGCGAACCTGCTGTGGAAGATGTCGCCCTGCAGCCGGGCTCCGAGGAACTCAACCTGCTAAAATTGTTCATGAAGGTGCAACCGATTCTTCCGGGCAACCCGGTGAAGGTGGGCGAGACCTGGGAACGTTCGGTCGAGATTCCCGAGAGCAACAAGACGACGACTGTTTACAAGTCCTTCACCCTCGAGGAGGTCTACCTGCACGACGGTGTCCAGATGGCGAAAATCGGGATGAACGTCAAGTATCGCGAGGTGGCGGACACTACCGCGAACGTGCAGATGGAAAGCAAGGGCTTTGTTGTCGGTACGGGTTCTATCCTGTTCGATATGACACATGGCGTTATCTCGTCGGTGTCGCTTGACCTTTCGGGCCATGTCGACGTGAATGATCTTGTTGCGGGGGCCGTGATACCCGATATGCATGTGCTCCAGAAAATCAAGCTTCGGAGTGAGTTCTGATGTTCCCGCGCGGTTCTAGACAAGTATTCTGCTCGGCGCTGCTGCTTGCGGTTGTCTCCCTTGCGAGTGAGATGCCGTTCCCTCATCCTGAAAATGGAAACATCCGCCTTACGGAGAAGGATAGCCCCTACATCCTTGAACAGGGGGTCGTGGTTACCTCTACCGATACGCTCTATGTTGAACCGGGCGTTGTCGTGCACATGGGTGAATATGCGAAACTAACCCTCCGCGGGTCGGTCCATATCCTGGGTACGGAAGCCAAGCCTGTCGTGTTCCGCAGCGCCGATTCCAGCGGAAGCTGGAACGGAATCCATTTCGTGTCTACGAACCGTCCCTTCGAGGTAAAGAACTTTGTCGTCCAGAATGCGTTCCGCAATACGGTGTTCCGGTCTCGCGGAATTTTCGAGAATGTGAAGTTCGTGAACAACTACTACGGCCTCTGGGTCGACGATGTCCCCGAGGTATTCCTTGCACGCTGTGATTTCGTACGTAACCGCTTTGCGCTTTCCATACGTGCGGGCAAGGTCATTTCTGCCGATTCCAAGATTACCGAGAATGTCTACGGGCTGTATCTTGAAGCGGGCGGCAACTATAATGGCGATCTCTCTGCCATCAAGGGAAACCTGGAGTCGGATGTCCGCAAGGAATCCGAAGAAATGGCGGGTGCAGGCAAGCGCGTGAGCCGGAGTGTCTGGCAGCGCATAGAGACCGGATTCTAAGAGGTTGATGTGGAAGAGTCATTCCGTCGAGCCATAAGAAAGATGACTGGCGCAAGCATTCGCCTGAATGCCTGCCCGAACAGGTCGTCCATGGTGGCGGATTTATCCCAATCCATGATGGTCACCTGGTCCATCGCCCTGTTCGAACATCTCGATGCCCTGCTCAACAATCTCGACCCGTCGGTCGGCAGCTCCGAACAGATTTCGTACAGCGAGACGGCATGGAAACTTGCCGACGCAAGTTTCCCGCAGATTATTGCCGATGCGAACAAGCTTTACGACGAGTTCCGCGCCAAGTGGATGCAACGTTTCTCTACAGACGAAGTCCTGCGCCTCCTGCTTGAGGGTGGTGACTTCCTTGTCCATGACGAGGAGAAGGGATGGCAGCTTACTGTGAAGAACAGCAAGCAGGACGTGAATGCTTTCTACTCGGCGACAATCCATCTTCTGGTGAGCGATGCCGAACCGCTGTTCGTGCGCATGCATGGCCGCGTGATGCAATTGCAAGAAAAGTTGTGTAAGTACTGGCATAGCGAAAGCGCCGTCGATGCCGTTTCCAAGCTACTTCCGTGCCTGGAGTCCTCGCTCCGTGAAAAGGAAAACGCGATGGTGGTGTCGCTGCGCAGTTCGCTGAATACCCTTGCCAAGAAGCGCTTTGCTGCCGCCTTCAATACCAAGGGGCCTGCGCGCTACTACCGTACGGCAAATTCGTGCGCAAGGAATGTCGGGCGGTTCTGGAATCCGCATTATGCCTATGAGAACGGTTTCCTTGCCTTTACGGATGATTTCTGTGACTACGCTCGTGAACTGACGCTCCATGTGATTGAATGGTACCACAGCAAGTGGTCTGTATTCCTCCGCGGATTCTCCCGTGGACAGTTGAACTTGTTTGAAACAATGGCCTCTGCCGAGGCCTAACATTAAGGAAGAAAATGAAGAACGCATACAACCTGATTCTCGTTCTCTCTGTCGTCGGTCTCGCCGTTTTGGTGGCTGGCGCCTCCTATTTCGGTGCACCGCTTTTCGGCTGGGTCATCATGGTGGCGATTTTCGCCGTCTTCATTGTTGACCAGTTCAAGCTCCTCGCGAGTCTCAAGCGTATCGGTGAAGAGGAAGGCCTAGTCGAATCGTGCGAAAGTCGCCATACGTTCTCGGTCTCTGGTGACGGGATTGTGGCGAAGCGCTTGAATCAGGCGCGCGAGATGCTTTCGCAGGGACTCAGGCTCGATTCCCCGATTGCATTTGAGGTCCTTTCGAACGGTTCTACGGTGGCAGTCCCTCGCAGTTCCGGCGGCACGGTAATCCTCCTTGGCCTTATGGGTACGTTCTTCGGTCTTATGTATTCCGTCGCCACGGCCGGTGTGGCTATCGACAATTCCTCGACGCAGGGTACGCTCGATACCATCCAGGTGCTGTTCGGCAACATGAAGGGTATTTTCGGTACGAGCCTTTGCGGCCTGTTCGCAGCCCTCGTGCTCAACGCTTCCCGTGGGATCTTCCTTGCTCGCCGTGACGCCTTTATTGTGCGTCTCGATGCGCTTACCCTGAGCATGCAGGGCGAATCTGCTGGCGAAAACGAGAAAAGCAGGGACGATCTTGCTCGCCTGTTCGATTCTGTCGAGGAAAATCTCCGCAAGGTTACCGGTTCCGTGCAGGAATCGCTCAATGCGGTTGTCTCTGAACTTAACGCAAAACTTTCGAGCACTCTCGACAACATGAACGGTTCCCTCGGTAAACTTGGCGATAGTATCGGTGGTGGCATTTCGGATGCCTTCAACCCGGTGCGAAAGGAGATTACCTCGTTGGCCGATTCCGTGAGCGCTATTCCTGGCAAGCTTGATGAAAAACTGAACGGTATTTCTTCTACGTTGAAGGAAGGCCTTTCGGGTGTCGCCGCTGCGACAGAAAAGTCTATGGAAGGTGCGTCGAAGGATGTCGCCGTTGCCGTTTCTGAACAGGTGAAACAGTCCGGCGAACAGTGGAAGGCTTTCATGGACCGTCTGTCTGCCGAAACGAGTGCAAACGTGGAATCCCAGAAAGAGGGCCTCGAGACCCTCAAGACCGTGGCACTCCAGGTGGCGGAGAAGGCTCAGGCGGGTTCTGCGGAACTTTCGCAGTCCGTTGCCGAAAAACTCTCTACACTTTCTTCCGATATCCTCTCTGCATTCCAGAAACTTTCCGATACGTCTGCCGTGCTGCTCGAGGCCCAGAAGGCGCTTACCGAAAGCATCGACAACCGTGTCGTGAAGGAGAAGGAAGCGACGGACGCTCTCGGTGGCAACATCGTGCAGACCGCAGAACTCATGCGCGTGAACCAGAGCGAACTCAGCGCGAACCTCGAAATGCTCCGCAGCGCACTCGAGACCATTCTCGAAAAACTCAGTGGCGATACTTCCGAGCACGAAGACGAAGAGAATTTTGTCGAACGCCTCAACCAGTCTCTCGAAGCGTTCCACGAACGCGCAAGCGAAGTGCTTATGGAAAATGCGGTCAAGACGCAGGAAATCCTTTTGGAAGTTCTCGAACAGACACAGCGTGCCGCGGCACAGCAGTCGTCCCCGAAGGCAGAGGGCTAGCCTATGCGTTTGCGTCGCGAAGAAGGCAGCAATCCCTGGATGGCGTATACCGACCTTGGCATAGCCCTGGTCTCGCTGTTCATATTGGCGTTTGTCGCCATGGCAACACTTAAGGAGCAGAAGGCCGAAGACCTTACGCGTACCGAAGAAGAAGTGCTCAGCTGCCAGGAAGAAATGCGCAAGATTGCCGCCGAGCGCAATGCGCTTTTGGCGAAGAGCCTGCAGACTTCTATCGAGGCGGGCCTTATCGCGCTTGAAGACGGAAAAATTCAGATTCAGGCTTCGTTCCTGTTCCCGACCAATGGCGCGAATCTCACGCAGGAAGGTATCGGCGTCATCAAGGGTATCAGCAAGGGTCTGCTCGATGCGCTCGATACTGGCGATGTGATTATGGTGAGCGGCTTTACCGACGACATCCCGTTCAGCGGCTCTACCTCCTACACGAACTGGAACCTTTCTACCGAAC
>Ga0247609_10003710_pt1 | contig 15398 bp, 11 predicted proteins | sample 172DNAGHGlowgp2_FD_193487 | JGI IMG/M metagenome (GOLD analysis project Ga0247609, IMG submission 193487) | Sheep rumen microbial communities from Palmerston North, Manawatu-Wanganui, New Zealand - 1728 DNA GHGlow gp2 | ecosystem: Host-associated > Mammals > Digestive system > Stomach > Rumen ...
CGGTATAAAAGACGGAGAAGAAGACTTAAACCACAATGGATTCGTGGATGTCGGGGAAACGGACCCTTACGATAAAAACAATGGAGAAAATTCCCTCAAAAATGAAATTCCAAACAACATTATCATATACTCCTTGGACTATATAAGAATCAATGACGGAGACTCCTTATTCAAGGGCTCTTCGGAAAATTCGCAATGCACCGATAAGTGTGATATAGCAGCAGAAGCCAAGGAGAATAAATCCGTTGATGTGGGTACAGGAGCAAGAATCGGGAAAGTCTATTCAAAAGGGCCGATTCAAATTCAAAGCAAGAAAACTATTGGGACAGTCCGCTATTACGGCAACTCCCATGTTAACGATTCCATTAATGATATTATTGTTTTTAGTCACGACGAACGACTTTGGCCGTACCATATCCCCCAATTTTCAGCCAAGGCGATAAAGACGAAAGCTGAAAAAATCGTGAGAGCCGGAGAAAGCGATACATTGAAAGGTGTTGCCTCGTTTAAAACAATCAAGGTAGAAGCCGGAGGCAAGCTCTATTTCGATGAAGGCGAAATCTCCGTGAAAAATCTACAGCTGGATGCAGGTTCCAGTATAGATTTTGTAAAACCCGATTTTTCGATGATTTTACATGTCAACAAGAACATTCAATGGAATGCGACTACTGAAAATCGAAATGTAGATTTCATTGCAAAAGGATTAAAATTATACTACTATGGTCACACGCCATTCATTGTCAATGGAGTATGGGCGGGGACGATTATAGCCCCCCATGCGGAACTGGTATTGGGCCAAACTGAAAATAAAAAATTCTATGGACAATTTTTGGGAAAGGGCGTTACCGTTCATCAAAACGCTAAAATTTTTAGGGTCCCGTTCAACCCGAAAAAATAAAAATTCACGACTTGCGAAAGCGACTCAAATTAACTAAATTTGTCGCTCTATGAATCCGAATGGCGCAATTATTGTACAAAGCAACCTCGAAATCATGGTCGAGGTCGATAACCCGAACTACCCTACCGCACGTGATGCAATCGCCCCTTTCACGGAACTCGTCAAAAGCCCGGAGCACTTGCACACCTATAAGATTTCCCATTTGAGCTTGTGGAACGCAGCAGCAACTGGACTGCGCGCTCCCGAAGTTCTCGAAAGGCTCGAAAGCCAAAGCCGCTATCCAATACCGCCGACAGTCGTCACCGAAATTGAAGACTACATGGCCCGTTACGGTCTCCTCCGTCTGAGAAAAGAAGGCGACCGCCTGATGATGGAATCCGACGACAAAATCATGTTCGTCGAAATCTGCAAATTGAGGGATGTTGAACCGTTCATCGTCGAATTTATCGACGATACGCATGCCGTAGTCGATCCTGAACGCCGCGGTCATCTCAAGATGACGCTTACCAATGCAGGCTTCCCGGTCGAAGACCTTGCCGGATACACTGTCGGCGACCCGCTCCCCATCCAGCTCCGCGAAACAACCGTTTCCGGCAAGCCGTTCATACTCCGCGACTACCAGAAGGACGCCGCACAAGTTTTCTATGCAAGCGGTAGCGAAAAAGGCGGTTCCGGCGTAATCGTGCTCCCCTGCGGTTCCGGCAAGACGGTCATCGGGCTTGCAACGATGGCATTGATACAGACCAAGACACTGATTCTGACGCCGAACATTTCGGCATCGCGACAGTGGATTCGCGAGATTTGCGACAAGACAACTCTCACCTTGGATCAGGTGAAAGAATATTCCGGCGAAGTCAAGGAAATCGGCCCCGTCACCGTCGCCACCTACCAGATTCTAACGCAAAGGAAACGCGCCAAGAAGAGCGACGACGACAAGGAAGTCAAGGAACCGGAAATGACCGAAGAAGAGGTCAAGAAGGAACTTGCCAATTTCCCGCTTTTCAGCGAGCAGAAATGGGGACTCATGATTTACGACGAAGTCCACCTGCTCCCCGCCCCCGTGTTCCGCCTAAGTACCGAAATGCAGGCCACACGCCGCTTGGGCCTTACGGCAACGCTCGTGCGCGAAGACCACAAGGAAACCGAGGTTTTCAGCCTTATCGGTCCGAAAAAGTTCGACATCCCGTGGCGTATCCTCGAGGCGCAAGGCTGGATTGCCACCGCTGACTGTAACGAAATCCGCATCCCGATGGAACCGGAACTCAAGATGAAGTACGCTCTTGCCCCAGTCCGCGACAAGATTACGCTCGCCAGCACGAACCCCGAAAAGACGGACATCGTCGAACGACTGCTCAAGCATTTCAGCAAACCGGACGACCGCGTGCTCATCATCGGGCAGTACATCGACCAGCTCGAAGCACTCTCCGAAGATTTGCAAATACCGCTGATTACCGGCAAGACGCCGAACAAGGAACGCGAAAAACTTTATGCGGCATTCCGCTCCGGCGCACAGAAGAACCTCATGGTTTCCAAGGTCGGTAACTTCGCCATCGACTTGCCCGACGCGAACGTGCTCATCCAGATTTCGGGAACGTTTGGCAGCCGCCAAGAAGAAGCCCAACGCCTCGGCCGCGTGTTGCGTCCCAAGAGCGACGGCGGTGCAGCTCACTTCTACAGCATCGTGACGCAAGATTCCAAGGAACAGGAATTCGCCATGAACCGCCAGCTTTTCCTGACCGAACAGGGGTACGCATACAAAATAATCAAGCGTGGCGACTGGGATATTCTCTGCCGCACGCCCGAAGAACTCGCCGCAAGAACGTAATCTCGTTATAAGCGTCGTCTAGCGGCGTTCTCGCAGAATTCAAAAAAGCTCCGCCACCGCGGAGCCTTTTTGGCATAGTCATATGTCTTTACTTCACAGTGATTCTTGCGGAGCGCACTTGGCTACCGGTTTCCACGCGCACAAGGTAATTGCCCCTATTCAAATGAGCGAGGCTTATGTTCTTGGTTCCGCTGACTGGTTTTGCAAACGATTCTACCAGGTGACCGGTCAAGTCGAAGACTTGCACACGCACCATCGAAGATAGCGGCTGCACCACGACCAATTCGTTGTTCGCATAACTGAAATATAAAAATATTGAAAGAGCCGCATTCTCTGCGGCTCCATTCCGACTACGTTCCCAGCAGTCTGTGGTTCACATGAGCTTCGACCACATTCACCACGTAGTCGCCCAGCTTTTCGCAGTCGTTCACCAAATCCATGTAATGCACGCCCAACTGGTAACTGTAGCGTTGCGCATTGATATCGTTGATATTCAGTTCCTTGAGCATCTTGCGATAATCGTTGATTTCGTATTCCAGTTTCAACGTATGGGATGCCTTCGTATGCGGTTTGTCTTCGATGACATTGAGCATCTGTTCCATCGCCTGGTCGCAAAGTTTCATCATGGAATCGATGCGGCTATACTGTTCTTCGGTAAAGTCTTCCCCGAGCTTAAATTTGCGATTGAGTACGTGAGCCATGTTGCAGCAAGCATCGCCAATACTCTCAATTTCTGAAATTTCCCTGAGCATACATTGCAGCGAAGTCTTACTTTCTGGGCTCAAGTGGCCTTCACTGACTTTATTCAAATACCTGCCAATTTCGATTTCCAAACTGTCGCTTATCCGCTCGTACTTTTCAATACGCTCGAACAGCTTCGTAAATTCCTCCTCGTTTTTCATCTTGAGCAAATCGGGCACAAAACGGAACATTTTGAGAGTGCGCTCCGCATAGAGGTTGATTTCCTTGCGTGCTTCGAACAGCGAAAGTTCCGCCGTGCTCATGAGGCCACCGCGAATAAACTTGATGCTGAAATCTTCGCCATCTTCCTTTTCTTTGATAATCTTACAGATAAGCTTTTCCATCGGCTTGATGAACCAGATAAGGAGCATCACGTTACAAAGGTTGAATGCCGTATGGAACCCGGAAAGGGCGTATGTCACACGGACACTCGCATGGGCAATTTCTTCTTCTGTTTGCGGAACAAAGTTCGGGTCGAACCCCACCACATGGCAAACCATGTTCACAAAGGGGTGGAATATGATAAGCACCCACACCACGCCGAACACGTTGAAGAGCATGTGCGCCAATGCCGCACGACGCGCCTGCGTACTCGCCGAGAGCGCGGCCAAATTCGACGTGACCGTAGTACCGATGTTTTCGCCCATCACAAGCGCGATACCCTGATAAATCGGGAGTACGCCGCTAGAGCAGAGAATCAAGGTAATCGCCATGATGGCCGCAGAAGACTGCACGCACATCGTAAGTATCCCCCCCAGCAAGAGGAACAAGAGCGTACTGAAGATACCCCAGCCACCAATCGATGAGAAAAAGTCGATTATCGCCTGATTATGCGAAAGGTCCATCGCCACAGCATTCTCGCGTAGCGTCGTAAGTCCAAGGAACATGAACGCAAATCCGAACACGAATTCGCCGAAGCTTTTCACGCTACTTTTATGCACGTAGGAGAGTGCAATTCCAAGTCCAAAAAACGGCCACACGAAACTGCTCATGTTAAACTGGAAACCGAATATCGACATAATCCACGCCGTCGCAGTAGTACCGATGTTCGCACCCATAATCACCGGGATGGCCTGCTTGAGCGTGAGTAGCCCCGCATTCACGAAGCTAACCGTCATCACGGTTGTCGCCGTCGAGGACTGCACGGCAGCGGTAACGAACGTACCCGTCAAAAGCCCGCCCACACGGTGTTTGGTCATGGTGCCAAGGACTGCGCGGAGGTGTCCGCCGGTGAGTTTCTGCAAGCCTTCACTCATCGTCTTCATGCCGAACATGAGAAGAGCGAGGCAACCGATCATTTTTAAAACTGCAAGAATCATAGAACCTTATTCGTATTTAAAAAGGGTGAAAAATCAATCCTGATTTCGGTGCCGAAACCGACGGTCGAATTCAGGTGAACTGACGCATGGAGGACTTCTGCGATGTGTTTCACGATTGCAAGCCCGAGTCCCGTTCCTCCGGTATCCTTGGAACGGCTCTTATCGACACGATAGAACCGTTCAAAGATGCGGGACTGGCATTCCTCCGGAATTCCAATTCCGGTATCCTTCACGACAACGGCATTCGGCTTCACGAGCACGACCACCTTGCCGCCCTGTTCCGTATAGCGGATAGCGTTATCCACTAAGTTGAAAATCATCTCGTAGAGCAGTTTCGAGTTTCCAAGGATTTCTGCGGAAGTGTCGCCGTCCAGCGAAAGCTGGATGGACTTTTTGTTTGCGTTCAGGCAGAGATCCTCGATGCAACTATGCGCTACGTTCCAAAGGTTGACTTTTTCGCTTAAATCAAACGGCTCGCCTTCCGGGTTGTCCAGCCTCGAAAGCGTAATGATATCATTTGCAATGGATTGCAAGCGGAGCGCTTCCTTGTGGATTTTCCCCGCAAAGACCTTGACATCTTCGGGCTTCGCCAAGCCACTTTCAATAAGTTCCGCATAGCCTGAAATGGACGTCAGCGGTGTTTTCAGTTCGTGCGAGGCATTGGCCGTAAATTCATTTTTCAGATGCGAAATTTTCTGTTTCTCGTTCGAGAGCTGTTCAATCGTCAATTGCAGTTCGAGGTCCTGCTTGCGGATGGTGTTGACGAGAGGCGCGATTTCCTTATAGACGTTCTCTATGCTCATCCATTCGGGCGTTCCCAACTGATCCACCAACTTTTGGAGCGGGCTGATGAAGGCTCGACTTAGTCCAATCGCAATCAGAATCGACGCAGTGACAATAGCCGCCAGCAAGACGATAAGATACGGGATGGTCTTAGAAAAGACCTGCTGCAGATTCGCCTGGCGCATTCCAAGGCGCAACACCTTACCATCCCCCAACCGTTTGGCAAAGTAGAACACCTTCGCTTGCAAGGTTGAAGAATAACGGAGGTCTTCGCCGACGCCTTTCTCAAAAGCGTCTATGACCTCTTCGCGGTCGTTGTGGTTTTCCATCTTGACCGCTTCGGCGTCGCTGTCGTAGAGAATTCCACCTTTCGGGTCAATGAGCGTAATGCGGAGGTCCTTGCTTGCATACCGGGATAATTTCTGAGGTTCGTCTCCAAGGGCTTCGTTAGTATAGGCAACTTCAATCAGCCGTAAGTTCTCTCGCAGCTGACTCTTGAGCTGGTCAGTCATTTCACCTTCGAAAACACGCACCGTAAAAAATACAGCAAACAAAGCGGCAATCACGCCCATGTAAATCAAGCTGTATCGTAAACGGTCTTTCATTGAGCCTTGTACCCGACATTGCGAACCGTCTGGATGATGGAGCCCTGCTCACCCAATTTCTGCCGGAGCGTTTTGACATGCATATCGACAGTCCGCGTATCCATTTTAAAATCAATGCCCCATATTTTTTCCAGAATCTGTTGCCTAGAATAGACAAGCCCCGGATGCGACAAGAAAAGTTTCAGAAGTTCGTATTCCTTGTAGGTCAGCTCCACATTGTCGCCACCAACGGTAACGGTGTGCTTCGCTTCATCGAGAAATACTCCCCCGAGAGATAACGTTTTCAGCTCTTCGGCATCGGTATTCAATCGGCCCGAACGACGGAGCAACGCCTTGACGCGAGAGATAAATTCCAAAATGCCGAAAGGTTTCGCAATATAGTCATCCGCTCCCGAGTCGAGCCCTTTGACTTTATCTAACTCGGAACCTTTGGCCGTAAGCATGATGACGGCAACGTTTTTAGTAATTTCCTGTGCGCGAAGACGCCTTAAAATGCTAAGGCCATCTTCGCCCGGCAACATGATATCGAGAATGAACAAATCCGGCACGCAAGACTTAACCGCTTCATCCAGGCTTTTCCCGCAATCGAAAGCGTTGACTTCGAAACCGCTGCTCTTGAGCGCATAGGTTTCCATTTCGCGGATTTCGGAATTGTCTTCTACGATGTAAATCATGTTTAAAATTTACGAATTTACGCAACATTAAAATAAAAAGACCCTCTAATTATTTCAATGCCTAAAACAAAGGCTTCGCAAAGGTTTTATTTACACTTTACACAGATTTTACAAAAACATAAGACAAAGCCCCAGCTCAATGACCGGGGCATCTAACGCAAAGCCTCAAAAGACTTGCACTTTTTCAGCATTTTACACCAAAAATCTCCTGTTCGCATGGGCTTCGACCACATTCACCACGTAGTCGCCCAGTTTTTCGCAGTCGTTCACCACGTCCATGTAATGCACGCCCATCTGGTAGCTGTACTTCTGGTTTTCGATATCCACGATGTTCTTCTCTTTCAGGAGCTTGCGATAGTCGTTGATTTCGTTCTCCAGGTTCAGCGTGCGGTTCGCATCCACCTGCTGCGAATCGTCAAGCACAGCAATCATGTGCACTAGAGCCTTTTCGCAAAGTCCCATGATATGCTTGATATGCGCATACTGGTCCTCCGTAAAGTCTTCCTTGCTGCGGAACTTGCGGTTGATGGCGCGGGCCATGTTATAGCATGAATCGCCAATGCTCTCAATCTCGGAAATTTCGCGGAGCATCGCCTGGATAGTCGTCTTGCTTTCGGGGCTCAAACGGCCTTCGCTTACTTTATTCAAGTAATTTGCAATTTCGATTTCCATGTTGTCGCTAATGCCTTCGTACTTCTCAATGCGGGCAAACAGTTTCACAAAGTCGTTCTCGTCCTTCATTTCAAGCAAATCAGGCACGAAGTTGAACATCTTGTGAGTGCGAGTCGCGAACAGGCTTATTTCCTTGCGCGCTTCGAGAAGCGAAAGTTCAGGAGTCCCCATGAGGCCCGAGCTGATGAAATGCAAACGGGAATCTTCTTCTTCTTCGGAGTTCTTGGGCTTAATCACGCGGCACACGAACTTTTCGATGTACTTGATGAACCAAATCTGGATAAACGTATTCGACACGTTGAAAGCCGAGTGGAACGTCGCAAGCACCACGGAAATTTTTGCGAGGTTACCAGCATAGCCTTCGTCGCCCGGGCGAATGCCGAGGTCAAAACCGACCACGTGGCAAACAGCAGCGAGGAACCACTTGAGCACAATCACCACCCAGATAACGCCTATTACGTTAATCGTAAAGTGAGCAAGCGCCGCACGGCGGGCCTGCGTATTGGCGGAGAGCGCCACGATGTTCGCCGTAATCGTCGTACCGATGTTTTCGCCAAGCACGAGCATGATACCCTGGTCGATGTGCAAAACGCCGGTGGAGCAGAGAATCATCGTGATAGCCATGATGGCTGCAGAAGACTGCACACACAACGTAAGAACTGTACCCATCACGAGGAAGAACAGCGAATTGAAGAAATTCGGGTCGTTGAAGCGAGCGAAGAAGGCGCTAATCGAAGCGTTTGCCGCCGGGTCCTGCACCACGCTAAAGCCCGTCTCCTTGAGCGTCGTAAGCCCAAGGAAAAGGAAACCGACACCGAACAGGAACTCGCCCAAGACTCGCTTCTTGTTCATATAAACAAGTATGATACCGATGAAGAACGCCGGATAGACGAAATTCGCGATGTTGAACGAGAACCCGAGGCTCATAATCCACGCGGTGACCGTCGTACCGATGTGTGCGCCAAGGATAATCGAAATCGCCTGCATGAGCGTCAAAAGCCCCGCATTAACAAAAGAGACCGTCATCAACGTGGTGGCGGTCGAACTCTGTACAGAGGCTGTAACAAACATGCCGGTAAGCATACCTGTAAAACGATTTGTAGTCATGGTGCCGAGCACATGTCGAAGCTGCGGCCCTGCCATCTTTTGCAGCGCCTCACTCATCGACTTCATGCCGAACATGAGCAGCGCCAAACATCCCAACATTTTTAGAGCCATCCAGGCCATATAGCGTTTTCCTCTTTTACGCCACTACCGAATCATCGTCGCTGCCTTTCAGCTAGTCCGGGCTCATGGCAGTGAATTATTTTGTAAAGCTGGCGTAAAATATAGAAAAAGCGAAGTAAAATCTATGCAAAAACAAAAAGAAATCCCCGTTCATGTTGAACCGGGAACAACAAATTAGTTGGACGATGGAAGTTGGCTGTAGGAAGTAGAAAGAACGCGTCATCCAGTCAAATTCAACTGGATTTCTCACATCGTTCCACTCGTCCAGAATGACGATTGAAGCAATTAAATAGAGCGCACCATGGCGATGGCCTGGCTTGCGATACCCTCACCACGGCCCGTAAAGCCGAGTTTTTCGGTCGTCGTACCCTTGATGCCAATCTGCTTCACGTCAATGCCGAGCACGCGGGCGATATTCGCTTTCATCTGGTCCTTGTGCGGGTTCACCTTCGGGCGTTCGCACATCACAACGCTATCGATGTTCACGATTTCATAACCGGCCTTCTTGACTTCTTCGCCGACCTTGCGCAAGAGTTCCAAGCTGTCAGCGCCCTTGAACGCCGGGTCCGTATCCGGGAAGTACGTGCCGATGTCGCCGAGACCAGCCGCCCCGAGCAAAGCATCGCTAATCGCATGCAAAAGCACATCCGCATCGCTGTGGCCGAGCAAGCCCTTTTCGTACGGGATATCAACACCACCGATAATGCACTTGCGGCCTTCCACCAATTTGTGAACGTCAAAACCAATACCTGAACGATAAATCTTGTCCATAATAATTCCTTTTTTTTCATCTAAAAAATAAAAATTTATTCAGCCGATATGCCGTAAACCTTCTTCATGGCATCAACAACTTCAGGAAAGACGCGTTCGTTGACATAGAAGCATTGTTTATTTTTGCGAAAAACAAATATTTTCCCACCCAAAGCATCATTCTCAATCTTGTAAAGTTCGTCTCTTTCGAATGTAAATGTAAACTCATCAGAACGAGTGCATATTACAAATTTGTCCTTATACCATTTGATTTTACACACGCTATTTCCTGAATAAGAAACGTCAACAATAATTGAGATGGCACCGATGAAAAAAACTAGTCCGACAAGAGAAAATTTTCCTTCAGCAGCAAAAAAAATTATGACACCCAAAATAGCCCAGAACAAAGCGCCAACATAACACAAAGAAGTAAAAGCTGCAGAGCCAAACTTTCGCGGAGACTCAAACGTAACGCACTCGTCCTCTTTTTCCTGAGACCCCTCCATGGGCGAAACGTCGCCAACCGATTTCGGTTCTTCAACCGGTTTCGGAGCCCCGCACCACGGGCAGCTGGGCTCGTAATAATCGAACTTTTCACCACATTTCGGACAAATCATTTTAGCGGATTCCTTTCGGGGAATAAGATACAAAAAACTACAAGCAGAATCTTTTAAACCACATCTGGAATACAGGGTCACTGATGTAAAGACCAGATTCCCGTACTTCAACCAAATCGCGGTCAATGAGAATTTTCTTTATTTTATTGACATTTGACTTTGTACCTAGCCGGAATTCTTCCATCACATTCTTGGATAAAAATCCATCATGAATGTCGCTAGCAAGAGCCCGAAGCATATTCATCTGGTAACTAGTCAGCCCTTCGGTCTGTTGCATAAATAAAGCCGAATTTTGCGAAACAAGTTCCGTAACGGCATTATCTACAATTTCACGAGTGACTTCCTTTTCTGTTTTCAGCATCACAAGCCAAGCCAGTTGCTGCACATACGAGGAATATCCATCCACCTCGATACATATTTGGGCCGCCAAATCCTCACTAATATAAAGCCCTTGCTGCTTAAATTTTTTGCATATAAATGGCACCCATTTTTTTACTGGAATTACGCCCAAGTAAATTGCATCGCCAAATTGGAAAAAAGGCATACTCTTATTCTGAAAAATATTGGTCATCAAATGCTTTTTGCTACCAAACAAGCAATAAGAAACATTTTGTTGCAATTGCCATACACTTCGTAATCTTTTTTGAACTGTCAACGATTCCGGGAATTCGCCTATTTGCTGAAATTCATCAATGCAAACAACAATATGCTTTCCCTGTTTTTTTGCTATAATTTCAGCCAATTGCAAAATCTGTTCAGGAGCGTATTCCTTTGGCGTTATCCCTAACGAAACAGAAAAATCGGTTGTCGGGTCTGGGCTAACTGTAATCTTGGGCGATACTCGACTCAAAAAAGTCTTGGCATTTTGCAGAAACAAATCCAACTTTGATGAAGTCTGCTGAAGTACTGCGGCAGCAAGCTTATTATAGAGATCGTATTCACTGCGACAATCGAAAATATCCAAATAGACTACAGAAACTTTTTTCTTGTTAACGACGTTCTTGACATGACGGACTAGCGATGTTTTGCCAATCCGACGATTTGAAATGAGCAAGGTGTTAACGCCATGTTCGAAATTAGCTTTGAGCCTTTTGGTTTCATTTTCACGATCCGTAAAATTATCACCTTCTACGGACGCGCCATATATAAATGCATCTGCCATAATAGACCTCTAGATATAATATATAATTTTTTTCGTAAGTATACCACTTTGTGAACTAAAAAGTACACCAATTGGTGGTCCACTGATTGGTGTACCAAACAAGAGAATACAAAAAAAACACCCCGACTTTTTCAGCCGGGACGTTTTTCATTATTTATAGATACACTTTAGTCTTTGACACAACGAACTGAATAACTTCTATTCAATGTTCCAACATAAAAATCAGGATAATCATTATCATATCTAAATCGAACTGCATAAGAATTAAAAACAGAATCTACAGAAAAATCAGCATTAGCAGACGCAAAATAAGAATATTTATTTGAAGTCCATGTTACAGGACTTGCAGAAAAAGCAAATAGGTCAGAATTTTTGGGCGACACAGCCCATCCCTTTGAAGCTTTTAAGCCAACACCATAACCAGCATAATCATTATGGTTCATAACATGCACAAACAACATTGACCATTCATCCAATGAAGGAATATGCCAGCCTTCAGGACAAATTCCTTGAATTGGAGCACACAAGCTTTCTTTAAGTTTATCTCTATTTTTCAAATAATCTCTTGGTATATTCGCAAGAGCATTCCACAAATAGAGCCTTCCTGTTTCATTACATTCATTTCCATCAACAGAGCAACTTGTTGATTCCTTCAAATTCGGCGTAATGAGAGTATCATAGTAATTCAAATTTTCAGCCATCCAAATTTGATTACCAATAGTCACCACACGATAGCGATGACCATCACGAGAATCTATAATATAACCATCTTGATTATCCGTAGTCATCTTCGAAGTATAGATTCGTTCATTTCTACATATTCCCCAAAATTCTCTTGGTTCTGTCGCTTTTTGGCGAACCGAATAAGCTCTTGCATACCATTCATCTCCCCTTATTAGTCTAAAATTATTTGCCCCGTCATAATCACACACAAAATAATAATTATCATTTAAAATACGCCTATTTAAAATTCTCCAACGCTCGGATTTAGAATCGCAAGCTTCCTGATTATTTACAAATTCCTCTGTAAGCAATTCAACAAGATCATTTTTATTAACAAACGTGATTTTATGGCTGTTATTTGATTCCGCACAGTAGTAATAATAACCAAAACGATCCTTAACATACCGCAATGTATCTGAAGTTCCTTCACAAAGTGTTGAGTTTTTCGATTCTTCAAAGCTTTTATAAATCGGATAATCGCTATAAGAAATCACTTCATATCGAAAAGCACCATTTCTATTTACGCAATGATAAAATCGGTTATTATTACGGGTTCCTTGAGATTCATTATATGGACAATAAATAATTGCAAGCGTATCTGAATCTGCATGACAATGTTCAATAGTTTCTACGAATTGATCACACATAATGGGTCTCGCTACATTTTCATTCGCATCATAATACTTTAAAACATTTTTCTTTATTGCACAATGATAAAAACGATTATAGGTAGAATCATACACATACCGTAGCGAATCCTCTTTTTCACAGGGTTTCAAGGAGGCAATAAAAGAAAGAGAATCTGACACAAACTTAGTAGTATCCTTAAATGTGTATAAGGAATGCCACGAATCAATTTTAACATCATCGCACACATAATAAACCGAGTTATACGAAAAAGAACGTAATGAATCGATTTTTTTATCGCATGGACGCTGCTTGGAAAGGAACAACAATGAATCATTAGCAGGCATCCAAGAATTGAGCGTGCAAACATATTCCATTTTTTTAAACAGCTTTATTTCCCATAAATTATTAGAATTACATTCGCCCATAAAATAGCTGAGCGTATCGGTGCCTTCATTTTTCCAAAAAAATTTTTCTTTATATGTCGAATTATAAGTACAGACAAAAATGGAATCAAGATATCTAGCCTTTTGGTTCACAAATTCTCTATCACAAGTACCTAAATAATAATTTCGTACCAATAAATAATCAGCCTCATACCAATCATTTTTGAATTCTAGCCGTATCGAGTCTTCTGAAAGTCCATATTGAGCATCGTTATGATTACAGGCAAAAAACAAAGAATCACTATCCATCCTTATTTCAAGATACGGCAACGATCGCGTTTTCACGCATGGACCGAAATGTTTTTCATTTTCCAAAAATCGTCGAAAAAAATATGCATTATACACGTAATCGCAGACTAAAGAATCCCCATAAAATTTTGATTTTTCCACCCCTATCGTCACCACATCTCCAATCTTACACGCACCAAGTCCATATGCACGTTCAACAAAATTTTCAAAATAATTCCATTTTTTAGTAGAGCCTCGATTATTCATTTTATTCAGAAGAGAATCAACACTAAGCCATTCCGAAATTATAAAATCAGCAAATTCAATGATTGCAACAGAATCGTCCAAACTAGCATCGGTCAAATCTTTACAGAAAGCATTCAAATTTTTCTTAAACCTTCCATCACGCATTAAAAACGCATAAACAAATGCGACTTCGTCGTAAGCACGATCCAAAGATTCTGTAGGCAAAGCAACAGAATCAAGGGAAAAGAGCAAAGCCTTTTCCATATCACGCATGCTTTTACGTTTTGCTGCTAGAAACGGATAACCCTCTTTTACAAGTCGTTCCAACATTAAAATTTCTACGTGGGTCATCAAACTCACCCTTGGACTCTCCACATCCGAAATATCACTTATCGTCTCAAACGAGACAATCTCTTCTGCAGTATAGGGCGTACGCCAACGCCCTTCCACTGCAATTTTCACATAAGGATAAATGTAGTCGTTAATCGGAAACTTATATTCAATCATATCACCATGCATAACGATTGTGCCATCGAGCGAATCAACCGCCTGCAACGAACTATCCAAAACAGTCAACGAAACTTTATTCGGGACAAACGCATTCAAGGGAATATCAATTTTTCCCTCAAGGATACGTGCAATGAGCGGGTAATTCCCCGAAAGGTCATGATAATTTACTATCGAATAATCCGTATCCGCATTTTCATAATACATATCCTCATAAAAACAACCCGTAAAAAATACAGATACAAAGAAAACACAGAAAGCAAAACTTCTTTTTAACAGAAACCGTAACATATATAATCCCTCTCATAACAAGTTTCTTCTCCCTTCTGTACATCTACATCTATTTTTAAATCTTCTAAATCAACATCTAAATGAAAAAAATACTCTTCAGTTACATCGCAATCATAGCCATGTCGGCTTTCACGGAATGAATTCTTAGGTTTTGATATAATGTATTCATTTTTTTGTAAAGCTTTACTATAGCTGTAATCTTCATTATGAACAACAACATGAGTCGAATTGGAACATCTAAAATCTCGACACCCATAAATATCTAAAAAGAAAGGTTTTCCAATTGAATGAGCGTACCAATCTTGACGATTCAAGGAATCCTTATATTGGAGAATCAACCTAATTGACATAGGCTCTTTCGATTCTTCAAATTTTGAGGACACTGATACGACATTAACAACAGAATCAACCGAATAAAACTGTTTTATTTGTTCTAATTTTGGTTCATACCCACGAAAATTTATTACAGAAAGACTTTCAGTTTTTGCATATACACAAATAAAAGAGTCAGCCATCGGCCAATACGCTTTATAAACTGTTACCCCATCTAAATTTCTCGTAGTTTGGTAATAATCATAATGGGAGCCACAACCTTCCAAAAGAATGAGTCCCCATAAAAAGCACATGAAATAAATCTTTGATAATCGCATCGTACCTAAAATAAAAAAAATAGTTTAACATAGACTTTTCATTACCGTATTTTCCGACAAGCGGTTTTTTCCATGGATAAATAAATAAAAATTCAAGATGATTAAAGCTGCATACAAAAAAAACATCCCGACTTTTTCAGCCGGGACGTTTTTAAAGGTAATGGAGATTCCCGCTCAAGGCGGGAATGACATGCAAGGGTATCAAGCGAGAGGCCACTTGTGGACTCGCATTTGATACCCGCAGCGATCAAACCTCGAAGAGGAATGACAAGATTCACTATCCAATCAGAGCGAATGCCGGGTGGACGCTAATCACGAGGAGCGCGATAGCGGCGACGGCCACAGCAAAGCGGAGCAGATAGACGTAAGCGACGTTCACCTTGCAGCTATGTCCGCAGCAAGAGCTT